>OBLG01000025.1_pt1 | contig 198787 bp, 189 predicted proteins | sample 1517451 | NCBI WGS metagenome assembly OBLG01 (sample SAMN04571694, study PRJEB22368) | human gut metagenome | biome: human gut; material: stool | host: Homo sapiens | place: Luxembourg | collected 2012-06-29
GAGATAAGGTCGTTCTTCTGAGCAACCCAAATCGTCTGGTTAGCTGCAAGCTGACCGTTAGTGTTAGCATAGTAATACTCGCCGTCGAGGGTGTTGAGACCGTTAGTCATTTTAACACCGTCGATTGTGAAGTAAAGCTTGCCGTTCTCATTGATAACAGCTTTCTTGCCGTTTACGGTGTCGGGAACGAACATCTTACCGCTTGCGTCAAAGTAGTGCATACCACCCTTGATGCCGTACGGGTTGTCGTTGACCCACATAGTAGCGTCCTTATACATCTTACCGCTGAATGTGTTGAAGATGTAATAATCGTTGCCGATCTTAGTGAAGCCGAGAGCAAGAACCGTGTTGTCGTAGTAATAGGTGTAGCCGTCACCGCCGTTGACAAAGCCGGTCTTAATCATCTTGCCGTCCTTGTCGAAAGCGTACCAGTTGCCCTTTTCTGAGATAAGGTCGTTCTTCTGAGCAACCCAAATCGTCTGGTTAGCTGCAAGCTGACCGTTTGTGTTAGCGTAGTAATACTCGCCGTCAAGGGTGTTGAGACCGTTTGTCATCTTAACACCGTCGATTGTGAAGTAAAGCTTGCCGTTCTCGTTTATAACTGCCTTTTTGCCGTTGACTGTGTCGGGGATAAACATCTTTCCGTCAGCGTCAAAGTAGTGCATACCGCCCTTGATGCCGTACGGATTGTCGTTGACCCACATTGTAGAGTCTTTATACATCTTGCCGCTGTATGCGTTAAAGATGTAGTAATCGTTGCCGATCTTTGTGAAGCCGAGAGCAAGAACCGTGTCGTTATAGTAGTAGGTGTAACCGTCACCGCCGTTGACAAAGCCGGTCTTAATCATCTTACCGTCCTTATCGAATGCGTACCAGTTGCCCTTTTCTGAGATAAGGTCGTTCTTCTGAGAAACCCAAATTGTCTGGTTTACAGCAAGCTGACCGTTTGTATTAGCGTAGTAATACTCGCCGTCAAGGGTGTTGAGACCGTTAGTCATCTTAACGCCGTCGATTGTGAAGTAAAGCTTGCCGTTCTCGTTTATAACTGCCTTCTTGCCGTTGACTGTGTCGGGGATAAACATCTTGCCGTCAGCGTCAAAGTAATGCATACCGCCCTTGATACCGTACGGATTGTCGTTGACCCACATTGTGGAGTCTTTATACATCTTGCCGCTGTATGCGTTAAAGATGTAATAATCGTCGCCGATCTTTGTGAAGCCGAGAGCAAGAACAGTATCATCATAGTAGTAGGTGTAACCGTCGCCGCCGTTGACAAAGCCGGTCTTAATCATCTTGCCGTCCTTGTCGAAAGAGTACCAGTTGCCCTTTTCGGAGATAAGGTCGTTCTTCTGAGCAACCCAAACGGTTTTGTTAACTGCAAGCTCGCCGTTTGTGTTAGCGTAGTAATACTCGCCGTCGAGGGTGTTGAGACCGTTAGTCATCTTAACACCGTCGATTGTGAAGTAAAGCTTGCCGTTCTCATTTATAACTGCCTTCTTGCCGTTGACTGTATCGGGGATAAACATCTTTCCGTTTGCGTCAAAGTAGTACATACCGCCCTTGATGCCGTACGGATTGTCGTTGACCCACATTGTAGCGTCCTTATACATTCTGCCTGTTCCGGCATTGAAAATGTAATAATCGTCGCCGATCTTTGTGAAGCCCTTAGCGTGCTTGTAGTTCTCAAAATAGTATGTCTCGCCGTTTATCGTTGCGAAGCCGTCGGAAAGGATAGCTCCGTCGGAGCCGCACCAATAATGGCCGTTTTCGAGATTAACATCGCCCTTCGTTGCAGTTGTTGAATCAACATAACAACCTGTATTAACGTTAACCTTACCCTGAGTTGCGGAGAATATGATGCCTCTGTCGGTCTTTATAAGTCCGTAGAAAACTTTTCCGTTTTCGTCGCAGTAGTAAAGCGAACCCTTGTAGTCGATGAAGCCGTTGCAAAGACCTGTGAGAAGTCCTGTCGTTTCATCAAAGTGATACCATGTGATATCCTTTACGTTATCCGTAACGGTATGGTCGTTGCCGTATGCAACATAGCCGTTAACGTCTACCCAGTATGTGCCTTCCTCAAGGGTGATGAAACGTCTGAACCAGGATTCGCCGGCAACATAATATTTTGTGCCGTTTTCGGTCTTACGGAATGCGCCGCGCGTCATCTGACCTGCATCGTTAAAGGTATAGGTCAAACCGTCAACGGTGCGTACGCCCGTATACATGGTGTAATCGGTCTTGTCGAAATAGTAGAAATACGATTTGCCGTCCTTGGCTGCAATCGACTGCCAGCCTGAAACGAGAACACCGAAGCGTGAATAGTACTTTTTGCCGTCAAGCTCAAAGATGCCTGTAAGCTTATCCTTGCAGCGTCCGTTTGTACCGAGATCGTACCAGAATTTGCCGCTTTCGCCAGTAACATTGCTCGGAAGCTCAAGAATACCGGTTTTTGCAACGTTGTTTTCGTAGTATGACCAGTAGCCGTTTCTTCTGATCCAGCCCTCTCTGCTTGTGCGCTGGAGTGAGAACGAGTCGCTGACATCGGCAATTGAATCGGCAAAGTGTGCGCCGTAGTCATTGGGGTCATTCTCTCTGTTGCTGTAGGGATAAAGTCCGTACTTCTTCTGATATTCCTCCTGCTGTGCAAGATCTTCGAGGATATGGAAGTGAGCGTAAATATCGTAGTCGAATGTTGCCGAGAATTTGTAATCAAGTCCGTTGTATGCGTCCCATGCGCTTTCTTTTGGCGTGAGCTTAAGTCCGCTGAGAACACAGAGGGGATTGGCTGTTGCGGGATTGATGGGCTTGCCCTGCTTGATGAAGTTGAATTTCAGAATAAGCGTATTTCCTTCAAGCCCCGTTGAGGTAAGTGTGAAATACTCGTTTGCAAGGCGCAATGAAGAATAATCAACATCGAAGCCCTCCGGAAGATTCATCTTAACCGTGATGGTCGTAAGGGGACTGATTCTTTCGGCAAGCTGGAGCAGGAAATCCCAAGCTGTTCTGCCCTCCTGATCGCCGCCGGGAAGCATATAAAGAAGTCCCGTGAGGTTCTCCGGAACAGGAACCTTTGACATATCAATTGCAAAGGTATACGAGGTATTTGTGGGTGCTTTCGGGTCGTTGAGATAGAATATCTCGTCAAGCTGATTGTATGTTGCGTTTGTAATATCGCGCTTGAAAGAAACAAGTCCGTTGCCGCCCGTTGCATTGGTGAAGTCGAAGTCAACCTCATCGCTGCGGTACATATATACCATTGTTTTGGTTGCTGTATCAAGAGCCGCGTTTATTGATGCGGTCTGAGCCTGAGTTTCGGCGTCCTCATCGGAATATCCGTTTGCTTTGCACTCCTGATATGTTTTGAGATATACGCTGTAAATCGTTGACTGGAACTCGTCCATCTTGTTTGTAAGAACAGCGCCTATCGTCAGGGTACGAAGCTCGCCGTCGGCAGCCGGAGTGAAGTTGAAGCCGCTGATTGAACCTGCTTCAGGATAGCTGAAAACAAGCTCTGTGACGGTTGTGTTAACCTCTTCGCCGTCGATTTCACCCATTGATTTGAGTGAGATTTTAAGATATCCGAAGGTAACGTCACTGACGTTTATCTTAACGGGATTTTCGTTATATGTAGCCTCAAGCGGAAGATCGCAAGCCTTGCCGTAAACGGCATTGAGAGTATTCTTTGTGAATTTAAGCTCTGTAGGCTCAACAACATGAAGCGTCTTTGAACCGAGAACCGTTCCGTCAGCCTCAACGAGCTGAATCTGAACGTCTCCGAGAGCCTTACCTGTAAATTCGCCGTTTGATGAAAGAGTGCCAACTGTATCATCGGAAAGCTTAAGTGTTGCTCCCTCAGGGAGGTCAATGCTGCTGCCCGTTGCCGTAACGCCTCTTGCTTCAACGTTAACTGTCGAGTTGACCGTCAGGTAGTCGTAATCCGCAGAAATAACCGCATGATCGAATACGTTTGAGGGTTTCGCTGTCGAAACAACGAGGAGAGAAGACGCAACCGAACGCTCGTAGCCGTCTGAGGGTCTGTTTACAAGTGCGATCTCGTCCGAACCCTCCGCCTTTGAAGCAAAGGTCGAGGAACCGCCGTTATCAAGGTTGACAGCCGCAACACAGCCTGCATCGAGCATGATCTGTGCCATTTCTATCGCACTGCCGCCTGCCGAGAACGGCTCCTGACGTCCGTCAAGAACCATGAGAACGATTCTTCCGTCGTAGGTGATACCGACGCAGGTTCTTGAAGCACGCTCATCATAGTATTCGCCGGAAGCTGTAACTGCAAGCTTGCCGTCCTTAACAAGGATTATCGAAGCGCCGACAGCCTCCTGGAGGTTGTCCTTGTTTGCGTTCCATTCGGTGCTTCCGCCGATGATCGGTGTGCCGTCCTTGAGGATACCGAAGAAAGCATCGTTGCCCTCTTTGTGGTATTTAAACTCCTGATACTGAACACCGTTCATATAGAGGGTTCCTCTCGGCTTACCTGTACTCATATCGTAGAAGTCGGCATTGACACTCGCAACTGCGTTGTAGTTCGGAATATAGTTTGCCGAATCGTCGGGATTTGAGTGCTTCCTGTCGGCAGCAGCCATCTGCTCCGTGACCTGAGTCATCTTCCACTTGGAAGCATCATTCTCGCCGTAGTTTGCATAGACGTTGACATCGCTTCTTGTGATATCGGCTGTTGCAAGATAGTAAACAATCTGCTTGTCATCGGCTGTGAGAGCCATTTTGGTTTCCTGCTTAACGCCGGGAGCAAGATTTGATGTATCGCTCGAAAATACCTTGTAATAAGAGTTGCTGAAAAGATCCTTTGAAAGCTCATAGAGATGATCCGCAAAGGCATAGCAGCAAGCTCTTCTGATATCGGAATTTGTGCCGTCGGGGAGATATGTACCCTCAAGTGTTCTGATACCTTCGTTTGTCAGATAGGTTGTGTAGATCTCATCTCTGATATCTTCCTTTGCCGAGATGCTGTCAAAGCGGTTCTCAAGGAAGAACTTTGCACGAAGACCGTCCGTGAGATGCTCCGTGAAGTAGAACTTCATGATGTTGCTGATTGAAGTGCCTGTTGAGAGATTCTTAAGAATGTAGAACGAGTCAAGGTCGCCGTAAAGGTCCATTCTGCCGAAGGAGTGAGTTGCCATATCGGGAGAACAGTCACGAAGGAAATAAACCTCGTTGTTCGTTCTGATCTCGTCAGCCATTTCGTCAACGGTCGTCTTGTCGATTCCCGTGACCTGAGTGAGCTGAACAAGGTCGCAGATATCGCCCGCCCAGCTGCCGAGGTCGGCTGTGTTCTGATTGCCGGTATGGTAAGCCATATCCATGCTGCCGAACATATGACCGAACTCAACCTTATCGCCGTTTGGAATCTCAAACGTGCTGAGCTTTCTCAGTCTGCCGGCGGTTGTGCCGTTGGCTTCGTCCTGCTCTGTGACATAGTTGGTGAATGCTGTTTTTTCGGCTCCGCAGAAGGTGTTCCATGTGCTTGTGGTATAGGAGGGAATACCGCAGCGGATATAGTTTATAATCAATGCCGTAGAATCCTCATCAGGATGTTCGCGGACGAACTGATCGGCATATTTTTCAAGGTCGGTCAAGCATTCGAGAAAATCGCTGTATTTTTTAATCGGCATTGATGCTGTGTCTGTGGCAAAAATAGCGTAAGGAAATAATCCGAAAACCATTACCACCGTCAGCACGAGAGACAGGAGCTTATAAAGCTTTGATCTTTTCATAAGACATTTTCCTTTCTATTAAGAAAACTGCAATTTGCTGATTTAATCAGTCTGCTTTATGTAATTAGGGTTGTCGCATTTAGCTTTAGAACTTATTCTGTCTTTTGCCAAATGCGACAGCTCCATAAAAAGGGAAGTTAATCTTTATTCGGCATCGGTCAATGTGATTTTTCCGTCCTTGTCGAAATAGTACATTCCGCCGACGATGCCGTAGCCGTTATCGCCGACCCACATTGTAGCGTCCTTATACATCTTGCCGCTGTAGGAGTTGAAGATGTAATAATCGCCGCCGATCTTGGTGAAGCCGAGAGCAAGAACGGTATCGCTGTAGTAATAGGTGTAACCGTCGCTGCCGTTTACAAAGCCTGTCTTAATAAGCTTGCCGCTTTCGTCAAAGGCGTACCAATTGCCCTTTTCGGGGATAAGACCGTTCTTGTTGTCGACCCAAACAGTCTTATTTGCCGCAAGCTCACCGTTATTCTGAACGTAGTAATATTCGCCGTCAAGCTCATAAAGACCGCTTGTCATATAAGCTCCGTCGATTGTGAAATAAAGCTTTCCGTCCTTTTCAACGATTGATTTCTTGCCGTTTTCAATATCCGGAACGGACATTTTACCGTCAGCGCCGAAGTAGTAAAGACTGCTTGCAATGCCGTAATCGTTACTGCCGACCCACATTGTTGCGTCCTTATACATCTTGCCGCTGTAGGAGTTGAAGATGTAATAGTCGTCGCCGATTTTAGCGAAGCCTTTAAGGGTCGTTCCGTTAACGAAATAGTATGTTCCGTAATTGTCGGAGATGAAGCCGTTAAGAATCATTCTTCCGTCATCATCAAAATGATACATGCCGGGTTCAATCGAAAGGTCATTTGTGTTAGATATCCAATAGGTGCGATTACGGACAATCTCAGCCGTTGATGTTCTTGCGTAATAGTAGCTGTCGCCGACCTTGATAAGTCCGACGCCTGACTTTATGCCGTCAACATAGTAGAATTTTGAACCGTCACCGTCGCAGATACCGTTCTTCGATGTGTCCTCGTCGTGGACTATAACACCGTCGGTATCAAAATCATAATTGAATTCGGGGAGGGGAAGACCGTTATTTTTATTGACCTTATATGTTCCGTCCTTAACTGCCTTGCCGTCCTCAGCGAAGTAGTAATAGTGGTAATGCGGCTTGTCGTCAGTGCCGACATTTATGCGGATAAGACCGGGGAAATCAACATTCTGACCGTTCATTATCCAGTATGTATCGCTGCCGTCAACGCAAAGGCCGTTCTTTCCGTTCTCGTCAAATACTGCGGTGTATGTGACATTTCCGGTAACCTCCGTAATCTCAGGAGTCCAGCCGTTGAAGCTGTAGGTATATCGGCTTGTTTCTTCCTTTACCGGTGTCTTGCCGCTGTAAACAGGCATATCGCCGTAGGGTACTGAATCCGTTGCAAGAACCGTATCGCCGTTCTTCCATGTTACTGTGTATTTGTTGACAACCGCATCAAATACGGCTGTGTATGTTGCGTCGCCTGTAACATTGGAAACAGCAGGAGACCAGCCCTTGAATACGTATGTATATTGAGCTGTAGCAGCTTTTGCCGGAGTATCACCTGCGTAAGTCGGCTTCTCGCCGTAGGCAACCTTGCCGCTTTGAAGAACCGTATCGCCGTTCATCCATGTTACTGTGTACTCGTTGACTATTTCATCAAATACTGCTGTGTAGGTAGCGTCACCTGTAACGTTAGAAACAGCAGGGGACCAGCCTTTGAATACGTAAGTGTACTGAGCTGTAGCCGACTTGGTCGGAGTTTCACCTGTGTAGGTCGGCTTCTCGCCGTATGCAACCTTGCCGCTCTGAAGAACCGTATCGCCGTTCATCCATTTTACTGTGTATTCGTTGACAACTGCATCAAATACTGCTGTGTAGGTAGCGTCACCTGTAACGTTAGAAACAGCAGGAGACCAGCCCTTGAATACGTATGTATATTGAGCCGTAGCCGCTTTTGTCGGAGTATCGCCCGTGTAGGTCGGCTTCTCGCCGTATGCAACCTTGCCACTCTGAAGAACCGTATCGCCGTTCATCCATTTTACTGTGTATTCGTTGACAACTGCATCAAATACTGCTGTGTAGGTAGCGTCACCTGTAACGTTAGAAACAGCAGGAGACCAGCCCTTGAATACGTATGTATATTGAGCCGTAGCCGCTTTTGTCGGAGTATCGCCTGTGTAGGTCGGCTTCTCGCCGTATGCAACCTTGCCGCTTTGAAGGACAGTATCGCCGTTCTTCCATGTTACTGTGTACTTGTTTGTAATTGTGTCAAACAGTGCATTGTAGGTCGTATCGCCTGTGACCTCGGAAATATCGGGGGACCAGCCTTTGAATACGTATGTATACTGATCGGTTGCTTCCTTTTGAGGTGTTGTTCCGTTAAACTTCGGAGTTTCGCCATAGGCTATTTTATCGGTTTGAAGAACTTTATCGTCGCATTTCCAAATGATTGAGTATTCATTAAGAATTGCGTCAAATACGGCGTTGTAGGTCATATCGCCTGTAACAGCCGAAACCTCGGGAGACCAGCCTTTGAATACATAAGTGTATTGAGCTGTTGCGGTTTTCTGCGGGATATCGCCCGAATATGTCGGCATTTCGCCGTAGCGAACCTCATTAATTTTAAGAACCGAATTTCCGTTCTTCCAGGTTACCTTATAAATGTTTGTTGTTGCGTTGAACTCTGCCGTGTATGTTGTATCGCCTGTAACGGCAACGATTTCGGGAGACCAGCCTTTGAAGGTGTATGTGTACTGAGCCGTAGCCGCCTTGGTCGGAGTTGCGCCTGTGTATGCAGGTTTTGTGCCGTAGGCAATCTTGCCGCTTTGAAGAACCGTATCGCCGTTCTTCCATGTTACGGTATATTCTCTGAGAACCGAATTGAACTCTGCCGTGTATGTTGTGTCGCCTGTAACGGCAACGATTTCGGGAGTCCAGCCCTTGAAGGTGTATGTGTACTGAGCTGTAGCCGGCTTGGTCGGAGTTGCGCCTGTGTATGCAGGCTTTGTGCCGTAGGCAATCTTGCCGCTTTGAAGAACCGTATCGCCGTTCTTCCATGTTACGGTATATTCTCTGAGAACCGAATTGAACTCTGCCGTGTATGTTGTGTCGCCTGTAACGGCAACGATTTCGGGAGTCCAGCCCTTGAAGGTGTATGTGTACTGAGCTGTAGCCGGCTTGGTCGGAGTTGCGCCTGTGTATGCAGGCTTTGTGCCGTAGGCAACCTTGCCGCTTTGAAGAACCGTATCGCCGTTTTTCCATGTTACGGTATAGGTATTGATTTCCCACTGCGCGTAAAGAACGGTGTCTTTGCTGACGTTTACAGTTGCGCCGTTTGCGTAAGCCGTTCCGCTTCCGTCGGCACTCGTGTTCCAGCCTTTAAAGGTGTATCCCGTACGGGAGAAGCTGTTGGTTTCAAGCTTGGTATCGACGCCCGATTCAACGCTCTGGGTCTTTTCTGCAATGCCGCTGAAGTTCGGATTGAAAGTTACCGTTACATAAACCGGTTCCTTGCCGCCCCATTCCTTGTTGACGAATTTTATTGAGTCACCTGCGCTTGCCGAAGCCGTTTCGGTGAATGTGCCGTTAGCGTTCTTGAGCTTGGCGGCGGTTACGGGAATTTCAACATAAGTTTCTGCGCTCTGATTATACTGATATGTATTTGTTGCAGTTGCAGGAGCGGAAACCTGATTATAAACGCCCGTTGATTTGCTTGAGATGATCTCTGCGCTTGATTTTGTTGTGTAAATATTGCCCTCGGCTGTCAGTGCGCCGTTAACGTCGATCATTGTGTTTGTGAGCGAACGCGTCGGGTGAGAGGAAACGGTGTAAGCAATTTGCTTTATTCCGCCGTTTACAGATGTCCAAACATACTTTGTGCTCCACTCGGCTTTATCGTAGATATAAAGCTTGTAGCCCTTGCTGACCTTCATCTCCGCGCCTTCGTCGATCGTAACATTTACGCCCGGCTGCAATGAAAGATCCTGAGAAATCGTAGCCGTTCCCGATATAATTTCAAGACTTACGTTGTTGTTGATCGGGAGAACGTAGTCTGCGGAATTAACTGTTTGGTTGCCAATGCCAACACCGGTGGAAACGGTAAGTGAAATACTCTGAAGTGCGACATTTCCCTTGGTCTTAAAGGATATTCTGTCCTGAGAGGGGATATAGCGCTTTGTGAATTCACTGCCTGCCGACATATTGAACATTGCGCCGCTATGTCCGACAAAGTGAACTGTTGTTGCTTTTGTTGTTGTTTTATCGCCAATAATTTTTGCAGTCAGTGAAAGGTAGGTGTATTCATCTGCGCCGCTCTTGAGTGTAAGAGGAGCTTCGATATTCTGAACATAATACTGGGAGAAGGGGAATACCTTCTGCTTGTTTCCTTCCATTTTGGACAATGCTGAACCGCCGCGCCAGTCTGTGATCTGGAAATATTCATAGACCTTTGAGCCTGAGTTGGCAATAACCTCGCCATCGCCGGTGATGTAGCCCCAAGCGTAAAGATTTGCGCCTGAGTTAAGGGTTATCTTACTGCCTACCTCGGTCTTAATGTGACCGTAAGGACCTGTCGGCTTGTTGCAAAAAGCGGTCGTGGCGGTGAAATGCTTTCCGCTGACGCTGATTGAACCGTTAACGGTGATTGACGCACCGCTTTTAAGCGTCAGCGTTCTGTAAGCAACCGGAGTTTCCTCAGTCTGGACGTATTCGGGAGCGGTCGTATAAACCGTGTTTGCATCGTCAAACGGGATAAGGAGAGTCATTCCGCTCGGAACCGTACTGCTCTTATCGTATGTGCCGCTTTTTGAAAGGATAACCGTACTCTGCTTGTTAGCGGCAGCGTACTCGCTTGCCTCGTCAATATCGTCAAAGGTTTTTCCGACCGCCGTAAAAAGCGCAGCGGAATTGCTGACGAATTTAGGCATAACTGTGCAGTCGCTGTTTAATGAGAGGGAGCAGGACGCATCGGTTGATATGCTTCTCATTGTCTCTGCATTGTACCAGCCCATGAAGATGTAGCCCGAATCGGGGGTAGCAGACACCGTGTAGGGATCAAATGAGCTGCCCGTATTCACCCAGTCGGAAGTAATCTGAGTTCCGTTAACTGTATATGAGCCGTGCTGAGGGGCTTTAAATGTAGCCGTGACAGTCTTTTTGAGAATAAGCTGAATATCGGAAATTGTGACTACGGTTGCCTTGCTCTTGTCGCCTGCAATGAGATCAACAATAATTGAACCGCCTGCGCCGATTTCCTTGGAAAAAGTACCGGCCGATGTAACGGATGTTCCGTCAATCGTGACTGAACCGGAATTCAAGGTAACATCGTACTTAAATATCAGCTTAGCCACTGATGTGGACTTGTTTTTTATCGTTAGCTTGGATTCTTTTTTTGGAGTGTTTTCACAGGTTGTTGCATTAGTTGCCGAACCGGTGATTGTTGTACTTCCGGCTGCCCATGGATCTTCAACCTCTCCGTTAAAGGAAAGCCCGATGTTTGCATCGGAAAGACCTGTGACCGTACCGCTTGTTGAGGCTGCAAAAGCCGGAAAAACGATAACCGGGATGGTTGCGAGAACAAGTGCTGCTATCATAAGCAGTGATGCATAACGCTTTAAAATACGTTTAACCATTTAACATCTTCTCCTCTTTTGTTTATTCTTCTTGCTATATATTTCAGCATAAATGCTTATGCCGAGCAACAAAGTTATAATTGACCACAGATGTGAAATGTGGAATACCGACGGGGTGTCGGCGTATCGGAAAAATTCGGTTACAAAGCGAAATGCTCCGTAGCAAATCATGTACAGCGGGTATATTTCGCCGTCATTTTTTTCTTTAATAATCCTTGTGCAGATAATTATTAAAAGAATTATGTAAAACAGAATCTCTGCTTCTCTTGTCGGGAAGCGTGTTTTGTCTGTTCCGGGAATAAATGCGCCGAAGCAGCATCCGTTTATTACGCAATTGACCCGTGCACACATCAGCGTAAAAACCATGCAGGGCGTCATAATATCAAAAACTGTTTTGACATTGCGTTTGAAAAGCTTTGCGCAAAGCAGGTAGGCGAGAGGCATCATAAAAACAGCACCGAAAATGCTCATTCCGTTGAATCCGTCCTTTGAAAAGCCCGATTCGAGAAAGGCAAATGCTTTGACTGTCAACACACCGTATAAAGTATGTATTATTGAAATTGCTATTGCCGAATACCATGCCGTTTTCAGCTTTTTGCGCTGAGCGAAAAGCCAAGCGAAGGTGAATACCGTTCCGATAAACAGCAACAGCCACAGTGCATTTCCTTTAAGCCATGAAACAATATCATTCAATAATGCTCACCTTCTCGAAATTTATTCTGCTGCGAATGACCCTTGCCGGAACTCCGCCGACAATTGAATAATCGGGAACATCCTTTGTAACAACGGAGCCGGCAGCAACAATGCAGCCGTTTCCGATATGAACTCCCGGCATGAGCGTAACTCTGTCGCCGAGCCATACGTCGTTACCGATATATACGGGCTTTTCCTCTTCAAAGCCCTGCAATCGCATGGGGATATCCGTTCTTTCATGCTTATGATTTCGTGTGATTACCGTAACGTCGGTGCCCATCATAACATCGTCTCCGATATGGCACTCGCCGTAAATTTTTGCGTTTATTCCGATGCCCGAGTTATTTCCGAGCGTTGTTTTCGGAGAAAAAAGCGCATTCTTTTCAATATTGACGTTGCTTCCGCATTTATCGAGCATCAGCCTGCCGCAGAATCGACGAATTGCCGTCTGACCGAGCTTCATTCCGCTCCACGAAGGAGGAAGCTTTGATGCGACGGAATAATAAATCACTGCGCCGAGTTTCCTTTTTATTTTTTTACTCCTTGAAGCCATTGCATTATCCTCATTTTTGTTTTGCCGCTTTAAATCCGTCAATTTGATTAAGCTGATCTATCAGCTCGTTAACGCAGCTTTGCGTTTTGTTGATTTCGTCAATCTCGTCCTGCGACCATAACGAGTCCGGAGTAATTTCGTTTATGTTGAGCCAAACGGATTGCTCTTTACCTTTTTCGTCCGTGTATGTACCGAGCAGGTATCCGTTGCTCTGCGAACCGACGGAAAGCTCAAAAAGAAAAACCTCCTTGCTCTTTACCTTACTGTAAAAGCTGAGAGAAAACTCACCGTCGGAGGAGGTGTCCTTTGTTTCGACAGTTTCGGCCCATTCGCCCGAAAGCTTAAGATTGCCGAGCGGAGTTGTGATCTGTTTTTCGTTTGTGTCGGAAACAGATGTGCCGTTCTGCTTGTTTAAAAACGGAATCCTGTCTCTGAATGCAAATACAAGACCGCCTGCAATGCAGAGGACAAGGATAACGGATATTATAATAATGACCGGACTTTTTTTCTTGGCTTTGTCTGCCATTTGTATCACTCCTTCAACGGATACTTTCGGTATATTTTTCTATCTTCATGTTTCTTTGTTCTTCGAGATGGAATGTGTAGGGCTTATTGATATCGACTATGGCGGCATGACGCTTACAAACCCTCTGCTCGAGCGTCGGCATAACCATATAATCGCCGTACATAACCCTGAGCATTTCATCGTAGTGAGCGGAAACGGGGAATTCGCTGTCCTCAAACCGCATTTTTACGGATTGCTCAAACCATTCTCTTAAATAAATGCTTCTTTCAAATTTTTTTCCGCCGCCGAAGAAGGTGTGAACCTTCAAGGAACTGCTGTCATTTCTTCTGATACAAAGACGTTTGAATGGCTCTGTCGGCAGAATTCTGCAAAACTGCATGAAGCATTTCTTTACAGTGCTGTTCGTTTCATAGCCTCTGGCGTAAAGCGATTTTGCAATTACGATTTTTGAGGCGATATATTGAAGCTTTTGCATAAGACGGCTGTCGGACAAGTTGTCGCATGGGAAGATATCAATGTAAATTCCCTGATGAATTCTTGCATCGTGCGAATGATATTTTTCTATATATGTTGTGCCGTTGAGACGAAGCTTTGAAAAAAACATCGGCCAATGCTCGGAGAATTCACGTTGAACATAATATTTATTGCTGTCAAGCTCCTTTGAAGCACTGTCAAAAAATCTTTCGTAATCCTCACGAAGCATAACTACGTCGATATCGTCGTCCCAGGGGATAAACCCTTTGTGCCTTACCGCTCCGAGAGCTGTGCCGGAAAACAACTGATAAGAAATTCTGTGCCTTTGACACACGGCGTCAAAATCCTTGAGCATTGAAAGCTGGATTTTTTGAAGCTCGTTAATTTCGTTTTTATATTCTTGAATTGCCATTTTTACAGCCTCTTGTGTTTTTTAAATCCGTGATAAGCGTAAGCAATGAAAACTCTTATCGATTTATAAAGCGGAAGCTTTTCCATCTTACGGTAAATGATCCATCTGTTCTTAGCCGACTTGCGTTTGTTAAAAGAACGTGAATTTTTGACTATTCGCCATTCGGTCAGCACCTCGGTGCAGCCGACTGCGTTATAACCTGCCCTGAGAAGCTCAAGCCAAAGAGCATAATCCTCATGGTATACTTCGCTCGGAAAAAGATGTTTTTCGAGAATTGATCTGTTCATCATAACCGTTGAACAGCCGATGACATTTTCGGTGAGCAACGACGAGTAATCAATTTTTTCGGGAACGGTGTATTCCTGCCTAAAGCCTTCGCAGAACAGGGAATAGGATGTATAAAGGAAAAGCGAACCCGTTTTTGCGGCTTTTTTAAGCTGGATTTCGAGTTTTTCAGGATGCCACATATCGTCGCTGTCGAGTGTGGCGATCCATTCGCCGTTTGCAAGCTTAATGCCCGTGTTTCTCGTTTTTGCCGTACCCATGTTGTGAGAATTTCGGTGGAGTATTATTCGACTGTCCTTCTCTGCGTACGACCGGGCGATTTCTGCGGTTCTGTCTATTGAGCCGTCGTCAATAACGAAAAGCTCCCAGTTCGTATATGTTTGAGCGATTACGGATTCTATCGCTTCTTTTATGTATTTTTCAGCATTGTATGAGGGCATAATGACGGAGACCAAAGGCTTAGCTTCTTGTGTGTATGCCAATTCCTTCATCCTTCTTTCTTACGGCTTTAATGCTTGCCGAGTAACTTCTTGCTTTTTTCAAATTCCCTGTAACCGTTGCCGAGCATATGAATATCACTTCCGAGATATTTAACATAGCCGTCGGATATCCATGAAAGATATTTTTTTCGTTTGAAAGGTTTTGTTAGACATTCTGCATTGAGCTGCAACGGGATTCCTTCCGCAATCAGCTCTTCAATATCGTCAGCGGGATATCTGTCCGCATGAGCAAGAATGATTTGAATATCCGTAATATCATTAAGCTTGTATAATGTTTCACGAATTTCCTCTGACCAGCGGAAGAAAGGCATTTCAAGCAAAAGCTCGTTTGTATTCTCCAAGCACAGTTTTTCAAGTCCGTCAAGCCTGTCCATTCCGTCACAGATAAGAACCTCTGCACCGAGTAGAATCTGCGGCGAAGGCTCTTTCAAATTAGCACAAAGCACCTCATGGCATTTTTGGCGTCTTTCAAGAAAATTCGTAACGGTTTCGGCGTTGGGATAGAAATGCGGCGTAGCGCAAACTGTTTTTATCCCTGCCGCCTTAGCCATTGATAATTGTTTAAGTGATGTTTCTGCCTTATCGCTGCCGTGATCGCAGCCCGGAAGAATATGGGCATGGTAATCAAGCGATAAGTCAATTGAAAAGTTATTTTGATTCATAGCTGTCGTTATATGAATACTTCTTATATTTATAATTGTATTTGTATCTGTATGAGCGTTTGATTGATTTGATATTCATATCGTTGAGAACAACACCGCACAGATTTCCTCCTGCACGTTTAACGGCGGCAATGGCGTCATTAAGCTCGTCGGTTGAGGTGTTGCCGGATTTGGCGATAAGAACGACGCCGTCAACAAATGTTGAAACGATCTGAGCGTCGGCGACCGTATTGATCGGCGGCGTATCTATAATAATATACTCATAGAGCTTCGAACATTCTTCAACGAAATTTTTCATGCCTTCCGAGGAAAGCAATTCGGAAGGATTTGGCGGAATTGTGCCCGTGCAAACGATGGAAAGAGGAATCCCTTCAACATCGTATATGCTGAGATCCTGTATTTTGGCAAGGAAGTCACAAAGTCCGGTCGTAGGATTGATCCTCCAAAGTCTGCGCTGATTCGGCTTTCTCATATCGGCGTCTATAAGAAGCGTTTTTTTGCCGAGCATCGCAAAGCTGATGGCGACATTCGCCGCTGTGAGACTTTTTCCGTCGGAAGGGTTTGAGCTTGTTATCGCAAAGGTTCGGCAAGCTCTTTTGGAATCCGCTGTCATGCAAAACATAAGGCTTGTTCTCAGCTTAACATAGGATTCTTTAATCGCAAAAGGGGAGTCGTTGTTAAGAAGACGTTTTCTGTTAGCCGAAGCGGCTTCGTTCTTTGCGTTCTGCTTAGGCATTGTTATTTTTTTCATAACTTATTACGCCTCCTTCCTTCAATGACCAATAACTGTATCTGCCCGAAACATTTATGTTCGGGATCTGACCGAGAACCGTCAAGCCGGGTATACTTTCAAGATCCTCCGAAAGGTAAACAGTGGTATCCGATACCGCTCGGATAACAATAATAATAAACGCAATGATTATTCCGACTATAAAACCGATCGCTGTATCGAAAACAGTCCTCGGCGAGGATTTTTCGGTCGCAACCTCAGGCCGGTCAACAACCTCGACTCCGCCGGCTTTTGTGATTCTGACAATCTCCTGCGGAGCAATTGAGATGAATGATTTAGCAACCTTGCATGAAAATTCAGGATCGGGACTTGTGACCGAAAGCTCAAGAAGCTGAGTGTCGGAAATAATGGAAACATCGACCATTTCGGAAAGCTCTTTTCTTGATAGCTTGTTCTTGTAGTTCAAATCCTGCAAAACCGAATCGAGAACCGCATTGCTCTGGAATATTTTTGAATATGTAGAAGCAAGGCTCTCGGCAGCCTGAAGGTCGTTATTATTGATTACTCCCGAGGTTGATACCCCGTTTGAACTGTTATATACATAGAAAGTTGCGGTTGATTTATATGTCGGTGTAACAAGAAAAGAAACGGCAAAAAATACAGCCAATGCAATCGCGGCACCGCTGAGAAGCAGCCAATGAAATTTTTTTAATATCAGACTGAATATGCTCCATGCCGATATTTCTTTTCCGGTTCCGTTTTTGTGTTGAAAAATGGAATCATTCATAATTTTATGCCTAACCTCCGTTATAATAATGTAATAGGGTTGTGCTTTTTAATCATTTCAATCCAACTGAATTTCTGAAATAGAACTAAATGAACATAATAATCCATTTTTATATTTAAATAATAATAACACAATGTTCTTATAAAAGCAATACTTTTGTAAAATGTGATAGCAAATTAGTGAGAAACAACAAAAACAAAAATTGTATTTTTGATGTTATTGTCATAACTAATATATTTTTGTATTTTATTTTGTGACATTCGTGCAGATAAAATTATTAACCTGACAACTATTAAATCTTGTATAGCTAATGTTAGCAAAACGAAAAAAAGAGTTTTAATTCATTATATTTAGGTTGATTTTTTGCATCAAGCAGTGGGAAGCTTATTATGAAAACTGCATATATTAACCGTGCGACAAATGTTTTTTTAAGATTTTAAAAGATTATTTAAACAAATGCTTGACTTTTTTAAAATTTGTGGTAGAATAACTCAGGTATCCGGGTGTAGCGCAGGTGGTAGCGCGCTTGAATGGGGTTCAAGAGGCCGTGAGTTCGAGTCTCGCCACTCGGACCAGTATCGACAATCTTCTTTTGAGGGTTGTCGATTTTTTTATTTTCCGCTCTTTATTCCGTTCTTTTATTTATTATTGTATATTATTTTAATTATCGGTAAAAATAGGGTAGAGGTGAAGAAAAATGATCGAACAGGATACAATACGGCTTCTCAGAGAGTGCGACGCCGGAGTTAAAATGGGGATTGCTGCGATAGACGAGGTGCTTTCCGATGTTGAAAATGAGCGGTTTAAAGCAAAGCTCATAGATTTGAAGGACGACCATCAGCAGCTCAACGGCGATATCCAAAAGCTGCTCGGCAAGTATCACGATGACGGCAAAAACCCCAATCCTTTTATTAAGGGAATGTCACAGCTTAAAACAAATTTTAGAATGGCTGCCGAAAAATCCGATGAAACAATTGCCGATTTGATGACCGACGGCTGCAATATGGGAGTAAAATCCCTCTGCCGATATCTAAATCAGTATAAAGCCGCCGATGATGCGTCAAAGGAACTGACAAAAAGACTGATTAAAATCGAAAGCGATTTCACGGCTGAAATCAGACAGTATTTATAAATCTTTAGCCTGCTTTTTTGCAGGCTATAATTTTTTGCTCAAAATCTTACAATATCCCAATATTGTATATACAACTGTATAGTAAAATGTCTTGATATATGTATAATAGTGTGTTATAATTTTAACAAATTCATAAAGGAAGTGATAAAATGGCAAGTCAGCGTTCGGGTGATAAAACAAAACTGATGCTTGCAGAATCGTTAAGAAATCTGATGCGGAAAAAACCTCTTGATAAAATCAAAATCCACGAGATAGTTGATGCCTGCGGGGTAAACAGACAGACATTTTATTATCATTTTCAGGATATTTATGCTCTTGTCGAGTGGATGTACCAGCATGACGCGGTTGAGCTTATCGAGAGAAACAATAAAGCGTTTCTTCAGGGTGAGGTTGGTACAAGAGATGACTGGGAAGAGGTAATCAAGGCTCTTTTCAATTATATTGAGGAGCATAGAAATGAAATTCTCAGCGTTATCAACTCAAGAGCCATGGTTTATTTTTCAAACTTCGTTTACGAGGGGTTAAGGACAAGTATAAAACGTGTTGTTGACCTCCAGTCGAAAGATCTTAATATTGACGAGTACTATAAAAACTTTATTTCAAATTTCTATGCGATAGCTTTCGGCGGAATGGTACAGAGCTGGCTCGAAACTAACGGCGCGGCACGGATGTCGAGTCAGGAGCTTATGCACTTGCTCAACATAACCGTTTCGGGAAATATCGAAGCGGCTCTTGGCCGTGCGGCTAACGAAAAAAAGTGAATTTCTATTGACAAAAATCTCCCGTGATGATAGAATAATAGCAATATCGAAAGGCAAAGACGGAGAGTATTCGGATTGTTCGGTTTTCAGAGAGGCGTCGGCAGGTGAGAGACGTCGGCCGTTATTCGGATTGTAGCTCCCGAGCCGGAGGGAAGAAAGCTTTTGCCGTAGAACCCTCCCGTTATTCTGCGTTAAGGTTTTGAGTGGTATTCTTTGAATACAAATTGAGTGGTACCGCGGGTTTTATCTCGTCTCAAGGTTTTCCTTGAGGCGAGTTTTTATTTATACTGTAATTCAACTGCATTGACATAAGGAGGATATTTCAATGGCAAAAGATCTTGCTAAACAGTACGATCCGAAAGACGTTGAGGACAGAATTTATAAATTCTGGCTCGACGGAAAGTACTTTCACGCAAAGTGCGACCCGGATAAGAAGCCGTATACTATAGTTATACCGCCGCCGAACATCACCGGTCAGCTTCACATGGGTCATGCGCTGGACAACACACTTCAGGATATTCTTATCCGTTACAGAAGAATGCAGGGCTATGACGCTTTGTGGCTTCCCGGAACGGATCATGCTTCTATCGCAACCGAGGCTAAAATCGTTGAAGCTATGCGTAAAGAGGGTATCACAAAGGAAGATATCGGACGTGAGGGCTTTCTCAAAAGAGCCTGGGAGTGGAAAGAAAAGTTCGGTGGCAGAATCATCGAACAGCTCAAGAAAATGGGCTCCTCCTGCGACTGGGACAGAGAGCGTTTCACAATGGACGAGGGCTGCAGCAAGGCTGTTAAAGAGGTTTTCGTCAATCTTTACAATAAGGGACTTATCTATCGCGGCGAGCGTATAGTCAACTGGTGCCCGCATTGCCTCACCTCAATTTCGGACGCCGAGGTTGAATATGAGGATCAGGCAGGTCACTTCTGGCATCTTCGCTATCCGTTCAAGGACGGAAGCGGCTATCTTGAGCTTGCAACAACTAGACCCGAGACAATGCTCGGCGATACTGCAGTTGCAGTTAACCCGAATGATGAAAGATACAAGGATATTGTCGGCAAGACGCTTATTCTTCCAATCGTTCACAGAGAGATCCCGGTAATTGCCGATGACTATGTTGAAATGGATTTCGGAACAGGCTGCGTTAAGATCACACCTGCTCATGACCCGAACGACTTTGAGGTTGGTCTCAGACACAACCTTGAGGTTATTGATACATTTACAGACGATGCACACATCAAGCCCGAATGGGGCAAGTATGCCGGAATGGACAGAATGGAAGCTCGTAAGGCGATCGTTGAGGACCTTGAAAAAGAGGGTGCTATCGTTAAAATTGAGGACTATTCGCATAACGTCGGCGTTTGCTACCGTTGCCACAGCTCAATTGAGCCCAAGGTTTCAAAGCAGTGGTTCGTTAAGATGGAGCCGCTCGCAAAGCCGGCTATTGACTGCGTAAAAAACGGTGAAGTTAAGTTCGTTCCCGAGCGTTTCGATAAGACATATTATCACTGGATGGAGAACATCAAGGACTGGTGTATTTCCCGTCAGCTTTGGTGGGGTCACAGGATTCCGGCATGGTACTGCGACGAGTGCGGCGAGGTTGTTGTTTCAAAGGAAACACCGACGGTTTGCCCGAAGTGTGGCTGTACTCATCTCACACAGGATCCCGATACGCTTGATACATGGTTCTCGTCCGCACTTTGGCCGTTCTCAACTCTCGGCTGGCCGGACAAAACACCTGAGCTTGCTCATTATTTCCCGACAAGCACGCTTGTTACGGGCTATGATATCATCTTCTTCTGGGTTGCAAGAATGATTTTCTCGTCTGTTGAGAATATGCACGAAAGACCGTTTGACACGGTATTCATTCACGGTATTGTCCGTGACGCGCAGGGCAGAAAGATGTCAAAGTCTCTCGGCAACGGAATTGATCCGCTTATTGTTATTGACGAGTACGGCGCAGACGCACTCAGATTTACTCTTGCAACGGGCAACAGCCCCGGAAATGACATGCGTTTCTCCGATGAAAAGGTCGGCGCAAGCCGTAATTTTGCAAATAAGCTTTGGAATGCGGCGAGATTTATTCTTATGAATCTCGGCGAGGACGAAAAAGCTCCGCATATTCCCGACGAACTTGCACTTGAGGACAAGTGGATCCTCAGCCTTTTCAATAAGCTTACAAAGGAAGTTACGGATAACCTTGACAAGTTTGAGCTTGGTATCGCAGTTCAGAAGCTTTACGATTTTATTTGGGACGTATTCTGTGACTGGTATATAGAGATTTCAAAGATAAGACTCAATTCCGGCGATGAAAAAGCGGCTCAGACAGCAAGAGATATGCTTGTATACATCATGTCGAACACGCTCAAGCTCCTTCACCCGTTTATGCCGTTCATCACGGAGGAAATATGGCAGACCTTGCCTCACGAGGGCGAGTCCATAATGATTTCGGAGTGGCCTGTTTATAAGGATGAATACGATTTCAGCGTTGAAGAGCAGGAAATGGACAGAATTATGGAAGCAGTTCGTGCTATCCGTAACCGCAGAGCTGAAATGAATGTTCCGCCGTCAAAGAAGGCAAAGTATTATATAGCTACGGCTCATAAGGATACCTTTGAGAAAGCCGGCATCTTCATGCAGAGACTCGCTTCATGCTCCGAAGCCGAGATAGGCGACAGCTTTGAGATTGATGACGCCGTTTGTATCGTTACGACCGACGCTAAGATTTATATCCCTCTCGGTGAGCTTGTTGATTTTGAAAAGGAAATTGCAAGACTCAATAAGGAGAAGGAAAAGGTTCTCAAGGATCTTGAATTTATTGACAAGAAGCTCAATAACGAAAACTTCGTTGCAAAAGCTCCGAAGGCTGTTGTTGACGGTCAGCGTGAAGCCGCACAGAAGCTTCGTGACAAGATTGCCATGATCGACGAGAGCATCGAGAAATTCCAAAAGTAAAAATTAAAATCAACCTCCTCATTTTTATTTTGGGGAGGTAATGATTTAGCCGGCTATTCTTTTTCGCATTCGTAGTTATTAGAAGCTTTCTTAACGCCTCTGCAGACGAGGCAAGATTATAATAAAAGAGTGATACAATGAATTATAACGAAGCATTGAATTTCATACATTCGAGGGATAAATTCGGCAGCCGACCCGGCATGGAGCGTATTGAGGCGCTATGCAATGCCTTTGATAATCCGCAGGATAAGCTGAAATATGTTCATGTTGCGGGAACAAACGGTAAAGGTTCAACCTGTCATATGATTGCTTCCGTTCTTTCGGAAAGCGGATATAAGGTCGGACTCTTTACCTCTCCGTTTGTTGTCGATTTTCGTGAGAGGATTCAAATCAACGGTGAGATGATTTCACAGGAGGATTTGGCGGAAATTATTTCAGAGGTCAAGCCTGTTGTCGAAAAGCTCTCAAAGCAGGGGATTGAACCGACCGAGTTTGAGATTATTACAATCACAGCGTTTCTTTATTTTCTCAGGCAGAATTGTGATATTGTCGTGCTTGAGGTCGGTCTCGGCGGACTGCTTGACTCAACGAATATCATAAAGAAATCCGAGGTCAGCGTTATAACCTCTATTTCTCTCGACCATACAAATATTCTCGGAGACACACTACTGAAAATTGCCGAGCACAAATGCGGAATTTTCAAGGAGGGCGGTAATGTTGTCGGTTATCCTCAGCCTGATTTTGCCGTTGAACGGTTTATTAAGGATAGGGCAAAGGAGAAGAATTGCAAATATTTTCCGCATGAATTGAGCAAAATCCGCCTTGTTCGTGAGGAAATTGACGGTTCGACGATAATCTACGCCGGCTGTACATTCAAAATTCCGCTGACGGGCAAGCATCAGCTTTATAATTTTGCGACAGCCGTTGCGGCAATCAATGTTCTCAAGCAGAACGGATGGAATGTTACATATAAGAGCTTGATTGACGGAATTTCAAAGGTGAAAGTCCCTGCAAGGACGGAGATTATTTCACATACACCGCTTACGATAATAGACGGCGGACACAATGCCGAGGGAGTGGATGCTCTTTGCAATACGCTTGTAAAATTCTGCACAAACAGGAAAATCATCGCTGTTTTCGGAATGATGAAGGACAAGGATTACAGGTATGCCGTCAAAAAGCTTGCTCCTCTTTGCGAGAGAATTTATACGACAGAAGCTTCAAATCCGAGAACGCTTGACGCAAAATCGCTTGCCAAAGAGGTAAAGCAATACTGCAAAAAAGTCCGCCCGGAGCCGAATCCGGAAAAGGCTTATTACAAAGCCTTGAAAAAGGCGAAAGACGATGACGTAGTTTTGGTATGCGGTTCTCTTTATCTCGCTTCCGATGTTAAAAAATTCATTAAATGACATCACATTACAAAAAGAAATTATTTTTTTAACCAGGCTTCAACAAAATATTTCCGGACAATCCTTTATCCTATTGGGTAAGGGATTGTTTTTTTGATGCAAATTCTATGATTACATAAAAAAGCTTTTCAAGTCTCGCATACTGTGGAAGGGATAAAGAAAGAGAAAAAGTAAAATTCCTGAAACTATAATAAATTGATGAAAACTAAACATAAGCAATAAACAAAGGGGGTATTCTTATGCCTGTAAAAATTATAGCGACAGAGCAGAGGGTGACGGCTTTTCTCGAAGGTGAAATCGATCATCACACCGCCTCAACGCTGAGGATGGAAATTGACGATGCGATACAGACCTATAAGCCGAAGGTCCTGAAGCTTGATTACGGTGACGTGACGTTTATGGATTCATCGGGAGTGGGGCTTGTCATGGGGCGTGTCAGAACAATGTCGCCGTTCGGGGGAAGGATAATAGTATCAAATCTTTCGCCGCAGACCTATAAGGTTATGCAGCTTGCAGGGCTTGAGAAAATTGCAAAAATAAGTAAAAGGGAGGATGTTAGTGATGAAAGCAAAAAATGATTTCAGAATGACGATTGATTCGAGGTCGGTTAATGAGGCTTTTTCCCGTTCAACCGTTGCGGCATTTGCCGCTCAGCTTGACCCGACGGTTGATGAAATAACCGACATTAAAACAGCGGTGAGCGAGGCTGTTACAAACTGTATAGTCCACGCTTACCCCGACAGAGTGGGAAAAATATACATATATGCCGCTGTGTTTGAGAATAACACCGTTAAAATTTCAGTAAGGGACAGGGGAGTGGGAATTCCCGATGTTAAAAAGGCTATGGAGCCGCTTTTCACGACCCTCGGCGGCGAACGTGCAGGCCTCGGCTTTGCCGTTATGGAAAGCTTCATGGATAGGATCACGGTCAGATCAAAGGAGGGCAGAGGTACAACGGTAACAATGCTCAAAAAAATCAGCGGGCGTGAGGAAAGATGATCCTTTCTAAAACCAACAGAGACGGGATGATCGAAAAAAACATGGGCTTGGTTCACTCATGTGCACATAAATTCAGCGGAAAGGGTGTTGAATATGATGACCTCTTTCAGGCAGGCTGTATCGGTCTTATCAAGGCGGTTGATAATTTTAAAGAGGAGCTTGGATTTTCATTCTCGACCTATGCCGTGCCCGTCATTCTCGGCGAAATTAAACGACTTTTCCGTGACGGCGGAACGGTAAGCGTAAGCCGCTCGATTAAGGAAAAAGGGAGAAAAATTTCATATGAACGGGATAAATTTATAAAAAAATACGACCGTGAGCCGACGGTCGGTGAGCTGAGCGAAATTCTTGGATATAATGAATTTGAAACGGCGCAGGCAATAGCCGCATCATTGCCGGTTATCAGCCTGACGGTTAACGATGATGAATCAGATTCCCAGCTTGATATTCCCGTACCCGACCATGAGGAAAGCGTTTCAACGAATCTTGCTGTGCGTCAGGTCATGGAAAGACTCGAGGAAAAAGACCGTGAGCTGATTAAGCAAAGGTACTTTGCGGGAAAGACCCAAACCCAGACGGCGCAGTTGCTCGGAATGACGCAGGTGCAGGTCAGCCGCAGAGAAAAGCAGATACTAAGGCAAATGAGACAAAAACTGATATAAAGAATAGGTTGCCGTATTTAGCGCAGACCAAAGAGTAAAAATATAGTTAAAATATTATTATTGCTCTTTTAATTGTTTTCTGCATCTAAATATGACAACCCTGTTTTTTCTGTATTTTATTAAAGCTCCTCAACGGAAATAACTCCGTCCGAGGTTGATACGATAGTCATTATTTTATCGTGCGAAAGCTTCTTCGGCAATTGAAGCTGGAATATTGCGCATGAATTCTGACCCGATTTTGTAATCTCAAGGTCGAGAATGATAACGCGGTAGGTTTTTAGCGTTCTTATAACATTATCAAGATTATCCGTTCCCGAATATTCAACAAAAATGTTGATATTTCGCGCATTGTCGAGAACCCAGTATTCAAAGCGTGAGAAAAATATCTCGGCAAGAAGGATTACAACAGTTGATAAAACCGCTGCTTCAAAATAGCCAGCGCCGATAGCGAGGCCGATTATCGCACATGTCCAAAGACCGGCAGCGGTGGTGAGGCCCTTAACCTGACGGCGCTTTGTAACGATAATCGTACCGGCACCGATGAAACCGATACCTGCAACAACACCGGCACCGAGACGAGAAACATCGGTATATAAGTGAAGATAAGAGAACATGAAGTGGCTTACCATCGTTGTCATGCATGCGCCCAAACAAATCAAAATATGTGTTCTGAAACCGGCGGTACGGCGTTTATGCTCACGCTCAATTCCTATTGCTCCGCCGCAAAGTATAGCCAAAAACATTTTGATGAAAACCGAAAGGGTGGTTATTTCTCTTAACGGATCTAAAAACTCAAACATAATAAATTGCCTCCCTTTTTAAATTTCATCAACAACGGTTACAAAGTCAAACTTTGATATTTTTGACATGACGTTTGAATGTGTTTCTTTTTTCGGAAGTCTTGAGGAGATAACGGCACCGATTGTGACACCGTTTGATTGTTTTTCACGCTGAATATCAACATCAAAAATTTGAATATTCAGTTCTTTAAAAGTGTTGATTATTTCTCCGAGATTTTCGATCTTTTCAAATTCAACGTAAAGATCCATGTTTCGTGCATTTGAAATAACCCATGAGCTGATTTTTTCAAAAACAACGGTAGTGAGAAGAATAAGCAAGAATCCGAGAATGGCGCACTCATAATAGCCCGAACCGATCGCAAGACCCATACAGGCCGAAGCCCAAAGACCTGCGGCGGTCGTCAAGCCTTTGATTTCCTGACGTCCGGTAACGATAATAGTTCCGGCTCCGAGGAAACCGATACCGCTGACAACTTTTGCGCTATATCTCGAAACGTCAACCTGCTTATCAAGCATTCTGGCAATTTCTTCCCATAAATTTCTCATAATATATGTTTCGTAATGGCTCAAAATCATTGTCAAAGCTGCACCGAGACAAACTATCATGTATGTACGGCTTCCGGCGGCACGGTGTTTATGTCCGCGCTCAAGTCCGATTAGTCCGCCGAAAAAAACGGCAAGAAGAATTTTGATCACCAGTGCCGGCATTGTTACGCCGCGAATCGGATCAAAAAAGGGGATAAGTGAATCCATTTGCTTTACCTCCGTTATGATTTTTGGTTCTCATAATAAATAATATGGGCGGACGTGAATTTTGTTCCACGCCCGCTGGCCGAATATGATGTTAAATTATACTACAAATAATCAGAATAGTCAAGGATTTTTGTCTGAATTATTGCCAAATAAATGTCGGAATTATTGTAAAATAAGGTGCAAGAATACTAATGAGGTGATTTTATGAAAAGTGAAAAAGAAAAAGTTTATTTGCCGATTGACGAGCCGGTTATGAATGACCCCGAAAACTGTGCCGATATACTTCATAAGTACGGAACCTATGAGATACAGCCCACTGCAGCGACGGAAAACAAATATCCGAAGATTGCTCAGGGTCTGCCGAAAAAGAAGAGCGGTAGGTTGAAGAAAAAACAAGATAATGCCGCACATGTTAATTGAAAATCAATGCTAAAAAAACTGCCACATCAAATGATGTGACAGTTTTAATTTATCTGTTAATAAGCGGTTTGACCTGCTTGCCCAAAAGCACGGCGATTATCATCTTCGCACAGTCAAGCGCAATGTAGGGAATAACTCCCGCAAGAAGAGCCTGCTTTAGGTTCATGCCTGCCTGATAAGCGAGCCAAAGTGAACCGAAAAGGTAACAAACAGCCGTTCCGAGCGCCATGCCCAAAAGTGAAAAGAAAAACTTTCCTTTGAACTTATCGACGAATATTCCGCCGATAACGGCAATAAAGATAAATCCGATTATATATCCGCCCGTGGGTCCGACAAGCTTGGCAGCTCCGCCGGTGAAGCCCGAGAAAACAGGTACGCCGGCAAGACCGAGCAGAATATAAATAATAACGCTGACCGTTCCGGTTTTCGCCCCGAGCAAATAGGTTGTAAGGTAAACCGCCATAATCGTGAACGAAACCGGCACAGGTGTAAACGGAAGCGGAACCGAAAGAGGTCCGAGCACCGATATTATCGCCGCCATAAGCGCAATTTTAACTGTTTCAATTATTCTCTCATGTCCCGTTTTCGCTTTTGCACTCATAAATTATACCTCCGGAGCCGGTTCTGACGGCTGTAACTTTCTCTTGATAAGCTCAAATATACACTTCCACATCTTCTTGAAAGCCTCAAAGAATGAAACATGATATCTTGCGTCGGTGTTCATGTTTTCGGTTACAAGCGGCGTGATTTCATTAGCTTCCTTGTCATAGAGCATATACTGCGGCAGCTCCGGGTCGCTGAACACCGTAAAATCATTGCCGTTATTTACAATTGCGTCAATCAAGCGGTTAACGGCTTTCGGGAAAGTCTTGTGTATTATGTTCTTAACAAACCATGTCTTTTCGGGGAAAAGACAGGTTGAAGCGTCAATCTGAAGGTCGGGGGAAATATACTTATATGTGCCGTCAAGCTTTGCTTTCTCAATATAATTGTCATCAAAGCCCTGCATGAGCGTTGCTGTTGTTGCGCCCTTTGATGCGTCATAAACGCTGCAAATATTATCGGTTATCATATCCGCTTCTGTAGTTACGGGATATGTCTGATAGCCGTACTTTGTAATGTTTGCGACATTAACTCCCTCTTCGGCGAACTTCTTGAGAAGCTCGTTTGACTTAACCTGTACGTTATAGTGATAATTGTCGATTATGCTGATTAGATCGGCATATTTTTCCTTAACGCCCTCGCCGTGGAATACAGTGTCCTTGGCTCTCTCATAGTCACGGTCATTGACCATGCTCCAATAGCCGGGGAACGTGCCGTAGGAGTTCATAAGCGCTTGCGGCATAAATTCAAGATAGTTTTTCTTGAGAACATTATTGATTGCCGCACAGGTGATGTCCAAGCCGTAGGTTTTATTGAACACGGTTACAAAGGACTGAATCAACTGATTGGTGACATCATCCTCGGAGAGCTGAATGTCATACATAAATCTGTCAACTCCGTCGGGATCAATATACATATTGCCTGCGAAGCATCTGCTGCACTGCGTTGCACCGTCAAGAGCACTTGCATAAAGAATATAGTCTGAAATATATTCGGCATTGTATTTCTCCATGTAAGCCATAGTGACGCAAGAGCCGAGACAGCGGCCGCTCAACGCAACCTTGTCGGCGCCGGTGACCTCACGCACATCCTCGATATACCGATGCATTATTTCTGCATTCTCGTAAGGGTCAAGTCTCCAGTCATAGTTAAACGTGAACCTCTGAGTCGGATACTTTCCGTGTGACTTTTTACCGTTAAGCTTTTCTTTATTCCATGTCCATCTAAGATAAACGCCGTTCTGCGTCTTTCCGTGCTCGTCAAGGCTTATCGTTGAATATATCTCGCTGAGGGCATCACCGAGAGCATTGCCAAATTCCTCCCATTTCTGAGTAAGAACAGCCTTGGCAAAAATTCCGATGTTTTCTTTAACGGTCTTTTCAACAAAACCGTCTGGAATCTTAACGGGATAAACCTCCTGCTCCTCGCCGTTTTCGTCCTTAACAAACAGAGGCATACCTGAACCCTGAACATAAATTAGCGGAATGTCTGTTCCGTCAGACGCAGCAGCCGTTCCCGGAAAATCAATGAAAATAAATGCGGAAATAACGACAGAAATGCAGAGAACAACGGAAATTATTCTTTTAAATAATTTGCTCAATTTATTTCACCTGTTTCAAATTTAAATGTTTGTATTTGCTTTTTTGTACTCGTCAACAGTCAGTGAGTTCTCTGTTTCAACGTGAGAGAAGAAAAACTTTTCTCTCTCGGGAGAGTTGATAACCGTTACGGGCTTAATCTGATTGAGAACGACGCCCTTTGCTCTGAGCGACTCTCTGTAATCCCAATAGCTCTTTTCTTTAAGAATAAGGATTTCCGGCTCGCTGAGCATACCCCAGCGTCTGTATTTGAAATATTTCTCATTAACGCCCTTGAGCTCCTCGTCAAGAATTTCAATCATTTTTTTGCGAGTGTCTTCATCAACGGTCTTTTCCGGCTCAACAAACATGCAATAGCGAGGCGGCTTGGTTGAATAATCGGGATAGAAGCTGAAGCCCTTAAAGCCTACGCCGGCTTTTTCGGCTGTCTTTGCGGCGGAATACTCAACCATCTGAGTCGTTGTTTTTTCATTGGCAACATTCATGCTGAGATTCTGTCTGTAAAGAAGCTCAACTCTCGGGGTGTTGTTATACATCTTTGTAACATGAACGACGTCCTCAATCTTATATCTGTAAAGACCGGAGAAATTTGAAACAACAAGCTCATAATCCTTGCCGACTTCAATCTCATTGATAAGAAGCGGCTTAACGTCGTCTTTTGCGTGATCCTCGCCCTCCTCGATCGGAAGGAACTCAAAGAATATGCAATGTGGGAGAAGAACAGAATCATTAACATTAAGCTCAACCGGTGCGGCAAAGAAGCCCTCGGCCGCAGCATAGCCCATGTTGTGAAGCGGAAGATCGCCGACCGATTTACGAAGCTTGTCAATATAAACCTGGAGGCTTGAACCCATCATACCGTAGCCCCAAACAAGCTTCGGCCAGATTCTCGGTGCGATAGGCGTATCGAAACCTTTTTCGAATTCTTTTCTAAGCTCTGCCGCTCTTGAAGGATTGGGCTTGAACATCTTTGAATACTTGGTTCTCAGCTCCGGAGTGCACTTGATGTTCGGGTTAATTATTCCCTTTTCAATATCGTCGCAGAGCATCTCCCAGTTCTCCTCAAGGTAGTCAAACATGGTTGTAAGAAGCGTGATAACAAGAGAACCGAGATATGTTACTTTTCTGTTTTCAAGAGCAAAACGAAGCTGGAGATACGAAGTATCAATAAGCTCCTCGTGCTCGGGGCAAAGAAGTGAATAGGGCGATGTGCAGAAAAATCTTGTAATCGGTTTAAGATATGTAAGCGGAACCTGTCCCGCTCCGTTACAACGCTTGTTATCGTCAAGATTATGTCCCGAGAGAACCAAAACAAGCGGACCCATCTGGTTAGGCATTCTGATGCCCTTGTTCTTTTTGAGCCAATGAGCGGCAACGGCAACCGAAACCGAAAATCCGATACACTGCATTTTCCAAAGGTCGTTGATACCCTTTGGAAGAATTTTCGGCTTGCCGACCGAACCCGACGACGAGCAATATCTGATATTTCTGCCCGAGAACATGAGTCTGTCCTCTTTATTGTTTATCATTCTGTCAACATACGGCTCATAATCGGCGTAAGTTGTCAGAGGAACAATACGCTGATAATCCTCGATTGATTTAACCTCACCGAGACGGAGCTTTTTACCAAGCTCACAATTCTTATTTCTTCTTACGATCTTCTTCAAAACGCTTTTCTGCGCCTTGAGAGGATCCTTTGTGAAATGATTTATCTCCCAGAGAGAAACGTCTCCGAGAAAAATTCCGAAATCTGAAAAAGGCACTTTTTTCTACCTCCCGCTGTTTTATTTATCACGGAAATATGCGGCACTGCTCAATCTCAAGCCAAGACTTTCCCTCAAGGCGAAGGCACGCCGGGCTTGCTTGACTGTTGATTAAAGCAGAAAGCCTACCATGCTTTCCGTAGAATACGTTTATTATTCTATCTTATAACCGCTGTAATGTCAACAAACTACATTATGCAATTACATTTTCTTTGTTTTTTCATATGCCGCAATAACGGCATTCATTGCATTTGAACGGAATGCACCGTCCTCAAGAGCTTTAACGCCCGCAATCGTTGTGCCGCCCGGACTGCAAACCTCGTCCTTGAGCTTGCCCGGGTGCTTGCCGCTCTCAATAACCGCCTTAGCGGAGCCGAGAACGGTTTCGGCAGCATACAGCATTGCCTTGTCTCTCGGAAGTCCGCAGCTTACCGCGCCGTCGGCAAGAGCCTCAATGAACATATAAACGAATGCAGGACCGCAGCCGGAAATCGCACAGCCGGCGTCAATGAGTTTTTCGTCAATCCAATCAACGATACCTGCGCATTTCATTATCGAATCGAACTCGTCCCTGTTTTTTTCATCGACCTCATAGCCGCTCGCAAGAACAACGCCTTCGCCGACAGATACAGGCATATTCGGCATAATTCTTATAATATGCTTTGCCTTTGAAAGAGACTTGATTTTTTCAATCGCAACGCCTGCCGCCATTGAAACGAGCACGCAATCTTCTCTGTTTTCGAGAATATCGCTTATCTCGGCAAATGCCTTGTCAATGACCTGCGGCTTTACTCCCATGAATATAAAGTCACATTCCTTTGCTATTGTCACACTGTCGGAAACGTGAACGCCAAGCTCCTTTGAAAGAGCGTCGGTTTTCTCGGCAAAATGATCGCAGATGTAAATGCTGTCCGAAAAGCCTGCATTTGCCGCCGCCTTAACAAGAGCGCCGCCCATATTTCCGCAGCCTATGAATCCTATTTCAGGCATAATTTTCCCTCCTTATCTTATTTGTCCGTTACCCTTGACAATATATTTATATGTTGTCAGCTCGCAAAGACCCATTGGTCCTCTTGCGTGAAGCTTCTGAGTTGAAATACCCATTTCGCAGCCGAGGCCGAAGCAGCCGCCGTCCGTAAAACGTGTGCTTGCGTTGACATAAACCGCCGCAGAATCAACATCTCGGGTAAATTCCGCCGCATGGGCGTCATTGTTAGTTATTATAGCGTCGCTGTGCTGAGTTGAATGTTCGCCTATATGCCTGACGGCTTCCTCAACGCTGTCAACGATGCCGACAGCAAGAATATAGTTGAGAAATTCCGTGTCAAAATCCTTTTCACCGGCCTTTGTTCCGTCAATAATCCTTGCCGCTCTCTCGTCAAGGCGAAGCTCAACGGGGTTTTCTTTTCTGCCGTCAACCAGTCTCTTTTTGAGCATCGGAAGAAATTTATCTGCAATCTTGCTGTTGACGAGCAAGACCTCCTCTGCATTGCAAACCGACGGTCTGCTTGTCTTTGCGTTTTCGATAATATTGAGCGCCATATCAAGGTCGGCATCATCGTCAACATAAATATGGCAAATACCCGTGCCCGTCTGAATAACGGGAACAGTTGCGTTCTCAACACAAGCCTTGATAAGACCTGCTCCGCCTCTCGGGATCAGAAGATCAATATATCCGTCGGCAGTCATAAGCTCCGTTGAGCTTTGACGGGTCGTGTCCTGAACCATATTTATAAAGTTTTCACATAAGCCGAGCTTTTTAAGTCCGCTTCTGAGCGCATTAACTATTGCGTTGGCACTTCTGAAAGCCTCTTTACCGCCTCTGAGAACGCAGACGTTTCCGCTCTTGAGCGCAAGTGCGGCGGCATCGGATGAAACATTCGGTCTGCTCTCATAGATTATGGCAACAACACCCATGGGTACGGCTGTTTTTTCAACGATAAGTCCGTTTGAAAGCTCCACACGGCTGAGCACACGGCCTACCGGATCGGGAAGCTTGACAACATCTCTTATTCCGTCAGCCATGCCCTTTATACGGTCTTCGTCAAGGCTGAGCCTGTCGATCATAACGTCGGTAATCTTACCTCTTGCCGCTTCAACGTCCTTTTTGTTTTCTTCAAGAATAGCTGCACAGTTTTCCCGGAGTGCGTCTGCCATGGCAAGCAAAGCGTTGTTCTTGTCCTCTGAGCCGAGCTTTGCAAGCTCACTCTTTGCGGCCTTCGCTTGCTTTAAAATATCAAGTGTTGTCATAATATCATCACCTTTTTATAAACCTTGTGCCCACGGCTTTTCCGTCAACGATATCGTAAAGAATATCGGGCTTTTCACCGTTGGCAATTATCATATCGCAATTCTTTTCCGTGCAAATCTGAGCGGCATGGAGTTTTGTTCTCATTCCGCCCGTGCCGAAAGCAGAACCTTCATCGCCGCCAAGAGCAAGAATATCGTCATTTATTTCCGAAACGACGGAAATAAGCTTTGCGTTCGGGTCAGTGTGAGGATCGGCGGTGAAAAGTCCGTCGATATCCGAAAGAAGAATGAGTAAATCGGCACTGACGTTGACCGCAACCATAGCCGAAAGCGTATCATTGTCACCGACTTTGATTTCCTCGGTTGCAACAGTGTCGTTCTCGTTTATAATAGGAAGCGCCTTAAACTCAAGGAGCTTATCCATTGTATTTTTAAAATTGATATGTCTTTCCTCGTTTTCAAAATCCGAGCCTGTCATAAGAAGCTGAGCCACGGTGTGATTATACTCCGAAAAGAGCTTGTCGTAGGTATACATCAGCTCACATTGACCGACTGCGGCGGCGGCCTGCTTTGCGGCAACGTCACGAGGTCGTTCGCTTAACTGGAGCTTACCGGCGCCCATACCTATAGCACCCGAAGTAACAAGTATAATATCATGTCCCGCATTTTTGAGATCGCTCATGACCTTGCAAAGCTCCTCAACACGTCTTATATTGATAAGACCGCTCGGATGCGCAAGCGTTGATGTGCCGACCTTGACAACAATTCTCATGTCGTAAACCTCCGTTAAGGTAATATTACTGCATTATCGCTTTATTTTATCACATTACTCTCTATTATGCAAGAAAAAACACACCCGAAAAATAAATTTCAGGTGTGTTTAAACGTCAATATAAATTATTTAACCGTATATGTCAGTGTTTGCTGATATTTCCAGCCGTCTGTCGGAGTTTTGATGTAAAGCTTGAACTCATTTTTTCCGCTGTGACGGGGTTTAACGGTGATATTGTAGGTGTATGTCAGCAAGCTTTCGTTAAACGTTGCCGCCGAGGTGTTGAGGGTCGTGGTCATTCCGTCCTCATACTCAATGCGAACCTTGGTTACTCCCGAGCCTGTGACAATTTTACATTCTGCATAATTGCCGTTATCCTTATTCGATGAAATTTCCGCTGACTTCAATGTCTGATCCGAATAAAGAGTTGTAACCGTAAATTTATGTTTAATTTCAGACCATTCAAGACCGTATTTTGAGCGAACCTGTAAATTAGTGCCGGGTGTCAGCCTTGTATGAACCGTCCATACCTCATATGCAAGGTCGGCGGACATATCGTTTACCCTTTGTCCGTTCGCACTGTAAGATTCAATGCTGACATTGCCTGCATGACGGTTAAAGGTTCTCGTTGCGCCCGTTTCTTCAATGACCTGAATTTTATCCGCTCTGTCGTCAACATGGAATTTGTAATCATTTATACTGCTGTTTGATGGGGTGTAATTTACAGCCGAAACCATATAAAGAGGGACAGCATTAGGGATATAAAAGATAGCTCCGGGTTTTGTATATATATCAGAAAATTCTTTTGGCATATAAATTTTAGTATTATCACTGAATCCACAATCAATCAAATCAGAGGGATCGGGAATGCCGCAAATTATAACTTTTTCAAGATTTTTGCAACTGTAAAAAGATGAATAACATTTAACATTACTGCCCCAAATAATCTCTTTAAGACTCGGACAGTTATCAAAGACCATGTAACCTATTGTCAGTTTGTTATTGCTTTTTCTTGTGAAATCAATCTTTTCAAGCGCAGTACAGCCCTCAAAAGCACGGTCATCAACTTCTGTTGCGATATTGTCGGGAGTAAAATATACCTCCTTGAGTGAAGAGCATCCCGAAAACATGCCATTGCAGACCTCGCTCGCAACATAAGCTGTTTTCAGATTTTTGCAACCGGAAAAAACACTTCCGCGATAACCTGATCTATCCTGCTCAAAAACAACGTTTGACGGAACATAAAGCGTCTCTATCTCAATTCCCGAGAAAGCGTCGCCGCGAAGCGTAATTTTCTTGCCCGAACCGTCATCATTCAAAATAAGATTATAAACAGTTGCGTATGAAAAATCCTCATCATAAACGGAAGCACCCGGATTAACAATAACCTTATCAAAGGTTCTGCCGAAGGTATAGCTTGTTGTTATCATGTCGTCAATTGTCAGGATGTTTTCGCCCGTAGAATTATCGCAATTTATCGTAACAAATTTAAGGCCTTCCCGTTTCGCATATCTCTCGGCTTCCGTTCCGCTATGGCCGAATATTACAAAACCTGTGAGTCTGTTTCCGTAAGAGCTATAGCCGAATGCATTATCACCGATTGACTTGACCGAAGCCGGAATATATACTTTCCAAAAAAAAGGCAAATCATTTACAAATGCCTCACTGCCTATGCTTTCAAGTCCCTCATTGAGAATAAGATTATCAAAGTTATTCTCCGTGTATCTGCCGTCGGGAATTTCCTTTGTACCCTCGGGAATAACGCAATAGCCGTACATCTCGGCTTCTGTTACGTCGCCGTAAAAATTTTGCGTCTCAATCCCGTCTGCGGCATAAGCGTTTGCCGAAAGAAGCATGCATACGGCAATAACTACCGCCGCCGTTCTCATCCAAAAAATTTTCATAATCATTCCTCCTCATATTTATCTTTAATTTCATTATAGCCAAAAGCAGGAATTTGTCAACAAAAATTCCTGCTTTATAAGTCTATTCTATGTGTATTTAGTTCTGCTTTCTTACAATTTTGTATTCGTCATATGGGTCGTAATACGGGCAGTTATAGAACGATGCACTGACGAATTTCATGTATTCGTCCTCGTCAAGCTCCATTTCGCAATAATAAGTCTCGCTCTCCTCGTCATAGACGAAGTTGTTGCAATCCTCACAGTTTGTAACCTTCATAAATATCTACGTCCTTTATTTTCTGCCCTGCGCCTTAATAAGATTTTGATAAAATCTTACCGCACCCGGAAGGCAGTTGTATTCGATACATTCGTTGAGTCCGTGCATTCCCTGCATCTGATCGGGGCCGTAAATAACAGGCGCAAAACGGATACAGTTTTTACAAATCGGCTGATAGAAATGAGCGTCGGTTGCTCCCGTCATAACATAAGGGCTCGACGCAATACCCGGGAACGTCTCGGCGATAACGCCCTCAAAAAGCTTGAACGCTTCACCGTTGATGTCAACGGGCTTCGAATAGTCATTGGAATGTAAAACCTCGGTATCAAGTCCGTGTTTTTTTGCAAGCTTTGTAATAATATCAAGGCTTTCCTTTTCGCCCTGATGCGGAATGAAGCGCATATTTGCGCCGAGTGTTGCCTCCTGCGGAATAACGTTATAGGCGTCGGAACCGGACTGAACTGTGAACGCTATCGTAGTTTTCAGCATTGCACCGGCCTGGGCGCTGATAGAGGGCAGAGCCGCAATAATAAGCGGTTTAAAAAGCCACATGTTGCCAAGAAGAAATCTTAAGCCGAATGAAGAAGCGTAAGGCGCAAGGGTCGTAAACATTGCCTCAACCTCCGGGAGAAGTCTCTTTTTAAACGGTGAGTGTTTTTCAACGTCATCAACGAACGAAGATAGTCTTGCGATAGGCGTGTTCTTTGTTGGAGCACTCGCATGTCCTCCCGTGCTGTGAGCGGTGAATTTGACGTCCGCCTTGCCTTTTTCAAAAACGCCGACCATTGCAAAATTACCGTTAACACCGCCGATCGGATTTGTGATAATACAGCCGCCCTCGTCACAGACAAGGAAAAGCTCAATTTCGCGCCGTTTCAGCTCATTTACGATTTTCGGCGCACCGTCACCTGCCCATTCCTCTGTGCATGATGAAGCAAGATATACGTCAACAGGCGGCGTGTAGCCCTCTTTCAGCAATTCTTCAACCGCTTCAAAAAATGCCATGACGGAGCATTTTGTATCTGCGGCGCCTCTGCCCCAAACCTTGCCGTCCTCAATATCACCGGAGAAAGGCTCGTGCGACCATTCGCCCTCGGCAGGCACCACGTCCTGGTGGCTCATGAGAAGTATCGGCTTTTCGGAGCTTTCACCCTTCCAATAGAAAAGCAAATTTCCGTCGATCTCTGTCTTTTCAAGCTTTTCGTGAACAAGCGGAAAGAGCTTTTCAAGCACCTTATGAAAACCGAGGAATTTATCAACCTCAGGTACATTCGCGTGCGAGGTTGTATCGTACTTAATCATTTCCGAGAGCTTTTCGGCAAGGCGAAGCGATTCCTGCTCGTCCTCATTCGCCTTGTAATCGGATTTTTTCTTAGGCATGAGAAGTGTGCGAATTAAAGCGATCAGCAATAAAAGCACTATAACGGCCGGTATAATAAGCAAATACTTCATTTTCAAGCCTCCTTGCTTTTTTTATAAATAAAGTAGGAAATTCCTATGGCTATTGCGCCGGCGGGAATAATCATAAAGCTCGTCGAGCCTACAAGCGAAGGAACAAGCATGAACAGCACGCTCATCACAACGAGCGGAGCAACGGCAATGCTCATGTTCTTGCGATAATATTTATAAGCCATTGCACCGAAAAGAGCCGGAACAACGTTATCAAACGCAGGCTGAAGCGTCGGGCTTTGGAGCAGCGGCTGAAGCGGAGTAAGCGCGAGCACACCTACCGCAAGCACAAGAATCGTCACAAGGGACGAGGTTGCAATCGAAAGCGTTGAAATTATTTCATTTTCCTTAGTGCCGCTCTTTACGCCGACCATGTCTCTCGCCGTAACGGCACAGGGGATTTTCATGTTTATAAGATTACCGGTAATAAATGCAAGATAACCGCCGCCCGAGCCGAGCATAGGGGTGTAGATGAGAAATTCCGCAACGCTCGAAACCGTCCAAACAAGTCCGACGGAGAAGAACGCCTTGCCCACTGCGCCGATGTCGGGAAAAGCACCGAGATATTTTCCGATTAAAAACGGTGCGCCGACGAGCATAATAACGGTAATTGCGCTGACCAATCTTCCGATAAAATGAGTTGTTTTACTGTATTTTTCCCATACAGCATTGTTATTTTTATCCATCATGGCACCTCCTTATTTAATCAGCAGTCCGATAACAACAGCCGAAGCCATTCCGACAATCATACTGCCTGCAATTGAAAAATTATCCACCCAGGCAAGCTTTTTCTTCTCGCCCAAGAACACAAACAAAGCCATAACCAATGCGGAAATAGCTGCAACAGCCAACGGAAGCCAGTCACCTGTGAAAGTGAAAAGACCGTTGCCCGAAACAAACGAGCCGAGATAACTGCCGATATAGGCGCTGACAAGACCTATGAACATTGCCGTCATAGCCTTGTCGCCGAAGCCTGCCTTTGAGCTTCCGCCGTCTGTACCGAGCTTTTTAGAATATTTTTTGTTAAAGAATATCGAAAGAATCATTCCCCACATGATGCAAACGCTCATCAGCAAAGCTATTGTGGCAAATGATTTCGGGGTCATTTCCGCAGCGGAAAGCTTAGACATTCCGACCTGCTCGGCTGCCGCCTGAGCGACCTGTGTTTCATAGTGCAGGGCGCCGATAACCGAAAGACGAAGCCATGGCCACGGAATTCCGAGACTGCCCGAAAGAGCAATAACTCCGAGAAGAATTCCGACGCTCGGCAAAACCGAAAATGTTGCGCTTGAAACGATAACTCTTTTCATTTTTGTGGTGTCCATTCCGAGAGCGACTCCCGCTTTATAGGCACGCACAAGGAAGATGAGGCAAACAATCGCAACGAACGCAACAATTCCGCCGCAAATCAAATACATAGGCGTACTGTTAAGCTGTTCGAGAATATTTGCAGATGAAGCAGCTAAGTTTTGCATAGAACTAACCCTTTCCGATAATTCATATTTTTATTAAATTATAATACATTTCCTCCGATATGTAAATAGCCCTGGTGCTATGTAAAATAAGTTAAATATTACAAAAAGATAAGAATGTCTGAATTATAATTTAAAGGCAATACCGCAAAAAGATGTGTACGGTATTGCCTGAAATTATGCTGTTAAGTTTTGAGAGCGGTTTTTATCAGTAATTCAATTCAAGTATATCGGCAAAGTTCTGATTGTAATAATTCTGAATATAACTGAAAGTGAAACTTTCGTCCTCCTGAACGAAGCCGTGTTTTTTAATTGTCTCTTCGATGCATTTTGAGAAGGGGAGGACTCGGACGTTTGCGTAATCCTCCTCATAGACTGTAACGGTCGGTATAAGCTTTGCCGAGGAGACGTGCGTTTTGTTCGTCTTTGGGTCTTTTGAAACGGTGATATCTGCGATTCCGCCGAGGAAGCTGTCAACGCTTTCCTCAAGAGAAATCACTTTGCCGAGTGACGGAATAACAAGTGCCTGTTCACCGTCGCCGTTTGACCTATATTCGAATTTTTGCAGGTCGTTTTTACCCGTGCCGACGATAATATCGGCGCCGTATTTCAAAAGCTTTGAAATAATATCTTTCTGAGTATCGGAAAGCTCGCTTGTTGATTCGCCGTCCCAATGAACCGTTACGCAAACAATATCCGAAGCGTTTTTTGCGCTTTCGACAAGCTGCTTCATTGTGCCCTCAAGCTCGTCCGATGTTGAACGGCTGTCGGAAAGATTGAGGATACCTATATCGGTTTCCTCCGAAAGCTCGTAATCGCCGAGTGACTGAGTTATGCCGACAAAGGAAATTTTGATTCCGTTGACCTCTTTGACCTGCGGCTTCATCATTTCCTCTTTGTTTTCATAGAGACCTGTTAAAAGTGCTTGATTTTCCTTTGCCTTGAAAAGGGCAATGTCGTTTATCGCACCCGAAAGACCCATATCCATGATATGATCGTTAGCTTGATTGAAGACATCAAATCCGAGATTGAGAAGCTTATCAAGCATCTGGTCGGGCGTGTTAAATTCAGGAGATGCCGAAGGTTCGTTTTTGTCGTCCATAACGGTGTTTTGACTTACCATTGCAATATCCGATTTGGCGATAATTTCCTTGATTCCGTCATATGCGGATGAAAAATCGTATCCGCTGCCGCCTGCTTTTTGATTTGCCTGAGTGTAAACGGTTTTGTAAACAACATTGTCGCCGGCAATCATCAGCCTTGCGCTGCCGGCCGTTCCAGAGACCGAAGAGTCGGAAGCGGTCGTTTCTTTTTCGCCGCCGGTGAAAACAGCGCCGTTTTTAATTCTCGATTTGTCAATTACAATCATCATCGCGCTGACAACAATTGCGACGCAAAGAATACAGTTTATGCTTATCAAAAAAATTTTTGACTTTGTCCATTTTAAGTTATCCTTCATATAAACATCTCCGTGAAAAAATTCTTTTTTATTTTATCACAAAGTTATTCTTTTTGCAACAACGCAGCAGCTTTCTTTATAATATGGCAGGAAATAAAAAACGGGAAAAATAAAAATACAGCTAAAAAACCACGGTAAAAAGCTCAATTTGAAGCGAACGATTTCATAAATATGACCGTCAAGCAGATTTTTACTTTGCTTTATCGCCGTCAGAGCGCCGAGCTTTGGATTTGAAGAAAAGAGATATTCCGCTATAAAATATTTTTGCATGGCAATAAAATAAAATACAGCTCCGCTTGTTGTCAGCAAAAACGTTCCGCCGGAAAGCGAAATAAACAGATACAGCTCAAGTCCTCCCGTGCCCGAAAGGTAGTAGACGGACCAAGCGAGTATTGCCGAGGGCAGAAAGAATACGACAGCCCACATGGATTTTAAAAGAAATAATAATGCTTTGAATCGAAAAGCACGCAAGGAATTTTTTGGTTTAAGCCAAAAGAAAAATCTTTTTGAAAAGTTTCTTTTATTGGACATAATGCCGCCGTACCACGCTTTTTCGCCGACAGATACCGAGCTGTAAACAAGCAGTACCGAAAAGCTTATCAAAACAAGAGCTGCCGATAAAGCTATCGTAGCGGCAACCCCGAGATGCCGTAAAATGTCTGCAATAAAGATAATTCCGAAATCTACGGCTGTCATCACGATACAGAATATAAGCAAAAATAGAATTATTGACAGTGCTTTTACTCTTTTCCCTTTTATAAAAGCCTTGCTTTCCTGCTTTATCAGTGCATTTTTCATAAAATCACCCATGGAAATTTTTGACCTGAAAAATTGTGTTTATACATAAAGATTATTGCAAAAAACGATTTATCAGTGTATAATCTTTTCATTGATTGAGGTGACAGTATGAGCAGTTTTGAAAAAAATATTTCATTGATAATCCCTTTTTACAATTCGGAAGAAACATTGCAAAAATGTCTTGATTCCGTTGCCGCACAGACCGTTGACAAGGAAAAACTTGAGGTGATTCTTGTCAATGACGGCAGCACCGACGGTTCGGAGGAAACAGCAAAGAAATTTGCAAGCGAAAAAACGTTTGCAACGATCATTACCCGTTCTCACGGCGGTTCGGGAGCGGCGAGAAACAGCGGAATTACTGCGGCGAGGGGAAAGTACGTAGCCTTCCTTGATGCCGACGATTCACTCTCTGCCGACGCAATAAAGAATACGGTTGATTTTTTTGAAGAAAACGAAGAAAGAACGGATATTGTAGCCTACAGGATGATTCCTTATACAAAATCCGGCAGAAAAAAGTGCGATTTCAAGAATGAAAAACGTGCGACGGATATATATGATTTGAACGTTGAAGGCAATGAATTCTTTTGTCCGAACGGAATGAATATTGTTGTTAAAAACATTGGAGACGAGAATGTTCTTTTTGACAGCTCGGAGGATTGTGACCTTAAAGCGACGGAATACTGTATTCAATGCGCAAGGGACAAGATGACAGTCGGTTATGTTGACAGCGCCGAATACCGTAAATTTAACAACCCGTCAGGTGAGAGCAAGGCTTTGAAGTGTTCCGTTTATTTTGACCGCTTTATCGGCAAGTGGGAGGAAATTTTTTCAAGCTTCGATTCGGTTCCGGATTTTGTCAAGTCGCTTTTTGTAGAGGATGTTCTCAACAGAATTTCGGGAGATTATCTTCTTCCGTATCATATTGACGGTGATGCCTACCGTGAGGAAATTCGTAGAATTGAAAAGCTTCTCGAAAGCGTCGGAGATGAAATAATCATCAATTTCCCCGATGCACCGTTGATGAACAGATATTATCTTGTTTCGATGAAATACAAGGGTGACCTTGATGCTGTTACGGACGGTAGCTTAAAGCTTGTTCACGAGGATAAGGTCTTATATGAAGCAGACAGTGTTAAGCTTGTGCTGACAAGATTCAAAGCCCGTAAAAGTGGCATTGAGCTTTGCGGATATATATCTTCTCCGATTTTCGATTATTGCGAAAAGCCGACGCTCCTCCTCAGAGAACGGAGTGAAATTATACCGCTTGAAATCAGAGAATGTTCCTTCTGCTATGACGGCGCAAAAATAAAGAATAACACTGCCTGGGGTTTCAGAACGGTCATAGAAGTCGATAAACATAAATCTTTTTCCTTCACGGTTGAAATAGGCGAGAGGTCGTATCCTGTTGACTTTGAGTGCGGTGAATGGGTTCCTTTCAATAAAAAAAGAAAGCTTTTTGTTATGAACGGCATGAAATGCAAGATGAGTGACAGGTGCTTTGTGCTTGAAAAAGCCGATAAAAAAGCGGAAAAAGCATATAAAAAATCCGAGCTGAAAAAATATATTTTAGCAAACAAAAAGGTCTTTGCGGTCCGGTTCATAAATTATCTTATGCCGAAAAAGCGCATTTGGCTTTACCATGACTGCAAGGGCGTCGGCGTTGACAACGCATATTATCAGTTTGTGCATGATTTTTCGATTGACGACGGTGTTGAACGTTACTATGTCGTAAACGGTTCAGTTGACGCCGTGAAAGATAAGTTTACACCCGAGCAGCAGAAGAATTTAATTGCGTTCCGTTCAACTAAGCATAAACTTATGTATCTTAATGCCGAAAAGATAATTACGGCTTTCATCGAAAAGGAAAATTATCTTCCTTATTTCAGTGATATTTATCCCGAATACATTGATCTTTTTTCGGGCGATGTGTATTACCTCCAGCACGGAGTTTTGCACGCACATCTTCCGTGGAAGTATTCCTATGACAGGCTTGATGTAACAGGCGAGGTCATTTCGACAAATTATGAGGTGAAAAATTTTACCGAGAATTATTTCTTCCCCGAGGAAGCGCTCATCAAGAGTAAAATGCCGAGATACGATTATTTCGACATTGACGAAACCAAGGCGGAAAAAGTCATTCTTTTTGCGCCGTCATGGAGAAAATATCTCATCAGTCATAAGGGCGAGGGCGGCTGGATGCCCGATAAAGATAAATTCATACAGTCGGAATATTATAAGAAAACACAGGCATTTTTAAACAGTGACAGACTTGAAGAAATCCTGGAGAAAAACGATTGGACGCTTGAATTTAAGCTTCACCCGATATTTGCGCCTTATAAAGAATGTTTCCTGCTGAAATCGGACAGAGTGAAATTTGCCGACGGCAGGGCTTCCGATGAATATAAAATCTGCATTACGGACTATTCGTCATTTGTTTTTGATTTTGTATATCTCAACCGTGCAATTATATATTTCATGCCCGATTTTAAGGAGTTCAAGGCAGGTATGAACGATTACAGGGAGCTTGATATTCCGTTTAAAAAGGGCTTTGGAGAGTTCACACAGAATGAAGCGGAGCTTTGCACGGCTTTGGATAGGATTATGGAAAATTCCGGCGAGCCGATAAGTCCGTACAAAGAAAAAAACGCAGACTTCTTCTTCGATAAAGAAAAAGACGCCTGCGACAGGATTTATAAATTTATTGCGGAATGACATGTGATGTTGATTTCGATTGTAAAAAACCACCGGAACTAACCGGTGGCTTTTGTTTAACCGTTCTGTTTTGCATATGCCTCGGCGACCGCCCTGGCGAGCTGATCCGGACAGGATGTATTCTTGAAGCCGCAGGTGATTCCGCTCAGCTTCTTTTCGATATCCCCGACCTTCATTCCGTCAACTATTGCGGAAATTCCCTTGAGGTTTCCGTTACAGCCTCCCGTGAATTTTACGTTCCTTACAACGTCGCCGTCAAGGTCAAATGTGATGCGGGATGAGCATGTGCCCTTTGTTTTGTATTCATATGTCATTGCTTTGTACCTCCGATTTATTGCTGAAAATATGATAATTTAATTTCTGCTTTTTGTCAAGGTCAAAGCATTATATACATCAGCGCCATGAGCAAAAGCATGTCTCCGCCGTCACCCGAAAGCAGGAGCATCATTGCGATTATAAGCTTCATGTCGCCGTCGAAAAGATTTCCGAGAAGATTGTTAAATGTAGGCTTGCTGCTCGGTTCATGTCTCGGCGGCGGTCTGAATTCAGGCTCGTGCGGGGGAGGCGTACGGTGATTGAATTGCGGCGGCGGAGGTGGTGAGGGATGCTTGCGGAAAACAGGCTCACCGTTCGGCGGCGGAGTCGCACGCCTGTACATCTCCTGAGCCCTCATTATCGCCTGACGCTCGGCGGCGTTAAAATCCTGTTGCGGCATATCTAATCATCCCGATCTGTCAAGTTATTGATTAGCGGTAAAATTTCAAGCAGTTTAAGTATTTGAATTGCCTGGTCGGCTCTTTTTTGTCTCTCGGGGCTGAGGTTCGGCTTCAGTGCCTCTATGAGCTTACAGCGTTTGCCCGATTCGCCGTTCATCGCTCCCATTATTTTTGTGAGCTTGCCGATCATTTTCGGGTCAATTGATGAAAACATATCGGAGGCGGACGGCTGCGACTGTTTTTCTTTTGCTTCATTTCCCTTGCCGAAAACCGCTTCGGCAGTGGCTTTCAGTCCTTCTATGTCGTCGGGAGTGAGAGACGATAGAATTTCATTGATGTCCATTTTTCTTGCCATTGAGCTTTTCCATGATTTTTTGAGCGGCAGGGGAGGAAAGCACCGCATTTATTTTATCCCTGTCGCCGAGAATCTCCTGCAGCTCGTCTTTTTCATCTGCATTCAGACCGCTAATCAGCTTGCTTGCCTTTTTTTCGGCGTCTGCCTTATCGGTCGGTGCAGAGAAAAAATTCGGAAAATTATTATTTGCCATTTACACTCACTCTCCAATGATTTATAATGATTATATAATTTATATTATGAAAGGTGTTGTATGTATGCGCCTGCTCGTTTTGTCCGATTCCCACGGCAGGAAAAATCTTTTACTTCAAGCCGTTGAGCTGCACCCGGAAGCGGATGCCGTGATCTTCCTCGGCGACGGTGAAAGAGATATTGATTTTCTCAAAGAGCTTCATCCCGAAATAAAGCTTTATGCCGTCTGCGGCAATTGCGATTTCAACTCGTCTTTGCCGCCTTTTCTGATAGAAAAATTCGGCGGGAAGACAGTCTATGCCGCTCACGGACATTATGAAAGCGTCAAGTATTCCCTTGCCGTTTTGATGCAAAAGGCGCATAACTGTTCCGCTTCTATAGTATTATACGGTCATACGCATGTCCCTGATACAAAATATGAGGACGGAATCCTGTATGTAAATCCCGGCTCGATTTCTGTCGGCAAATATGCAATGGTCGATATAACGGACAAGGGGATCATGCCGATTCTCTGCGATTTGTATAAATGAAGTAATAAACCTCCGCAAATCAGCATAGATTAAATTAGCTGATAAACGGAGGTTAATTATATGTTTGTATTTTCTTTCAAGGCGAACAAGCCTAAGCTGATTATTGCTCTTTGCGTTGTTATTTGTGTGCTGATTGCGGGAACACTTGCTCTCGGCGGCAGAAAAAAGCCGGTTGTCAATGATAAGGTGATCAATTACAAGGCAAAAACAGCCTCGGAATGTATCACGTTTTTGTCTCAGTTCGGCTGGACTGTAAACGAGGAACCCGTGGAAGTCAGAGAGGTGATTATCCCGTCCGAATTTAACGATACATATGAAGCATACAACGTCATTCAAAAAAATCAGGGACTTGACCTTGAACCGTATAAAGGATTCAGAGCAAAAAAATGGATTTTTGAGGTAAAAAACTACCCTGAATATCCTGCCGACAGCGGATATATCAGGGCAACTTTACTGGTTTATGACGGAGCCGTAATCGGTGGCGATATTTCGTCGATTGAGCAAAACGGCTTTATTCAGGGCTTTGAGTTTCCGAATGTTTCTTCGCGGGAAGCTGGGCAATGATTATCGCCGCGAACATGACCGCACAGCCGATATACTCAACAACCGTCATACGCTCTCCGAGAATGATGAAAGAGAATATGACCGAGAAAACGGATTCGGTGCAGAGAAGCATACTCGCAAGCGTCGGTTCGGTATATTTCTGACCGATGATTTGAAATGTAAAAGCACAACTGCAGCTCATTATACCGGCGTAGAGAATCGGAACAGCGGCTTGCATAATTCCGTCCATGCTCGGCTTTTCAAAGATGAACATGAGAATGCAGGAAACAATGCCTGTTACCATATACTGACCGCATGAAAGAACGATAGCGTCAATCTTCGAAGCATATTTGTCGATAACGATTATGTGCAAGGCGAAAGCGATCGAACAAAGCAATGCAAGAATTTCACCCTTGCCGAGCCCGAACGAGGATGAGCCGCCCATGCAAATCATATACAGTCCGCCGACGCCGAGGAAAACTCCGATCCATGTCGTGACGGGCTGTTTCTTTTTATATATTATAAATGAAATCAGCGGCACAAGCAGCATGTATAAAGCTGTGATAAAGCCAACCTTGCCCGGCTCGATATAGTCAAAGGCGAACTGCTGGAGGTTTGAGCCGATGCAAAGCATTGTGCCGACGATTATAATTCCTTTTATTACGTCTTTTCGGTTCGATTTCTTTTCGGCAGGGGAGAGCTTGACGCTGTCTTTATTTTTTATGCTTCTGAAAATGATGATCGGCAGAAGCACTATTCCGCCCAAAAGGCTTCTTATTCCGTTAAATGTGAAGCCGTCAACATATTCCATGCCCTGTTTCTGTGCAACGAATGAGAGACCCCATATCATTGCGGCGCTGATTAGCAGAATCGGACCGATTATTCTCTTCTTGTTTGCCATTGGATAGGATTCCTTTCAATTTGAACTGCCGCGTGAGACTGAACTCACAAATATACATTTTATCAGCCGAGTAGGGATATGTCAAATAAATATTTGATTTTTTTCCTTAATGTGGTATAATATTTTTTGAATTAAAATTTGTTTTGCTACGGAGGAATGAAAATGGCTGTTTGTAATGTTATTTCACATCGCGGTTCAAATAAAATCGCACCGCAGAACACTCTTCCTGCTTTCAGAAAATCCATTGATTTTCATGCCGACGGCTTTGAAACGGACGTTCATTTAACCTTTGACGGCGTTCCGGTTATCTGTCATAACTATACTATCGACGAGACCTCGAACGGAAAGGGTCTTATTGCAAATCAGACACTTGATTACTTAAAAACTCTTGATTTCGGCTCGTATTTCCACAGGGCCTACAAGGGAACAAAAATTCCCACACTTGAGGAATTTCTTCGCCTTTGCGAAAAAGCTAAGCTCAAGGTGCTCAATATTGAAATCAAGCCGCCTAAGAACAAGGATTATTCGATTGTGCCGAAAACAATAAATATGGTCAAGGCTCACGGACTTTTCAAGGAGCTTCTTATTTCAAGCTTTGACCCTATCGCATTGACAATATGCAAGGACGTTGACGAGAACTGCAAGACAGGCTTTCTTTACAGTCCGAACAGTCCGAACTTTTTAAGAATTTACGGCAAAGAGGTTGATTTTGCCAAATGTATCGGCGCAGACGCTTTGCACCCGTATCTTTGGCTTGTCGATAAAATCCTGGTTGACAATGCCCATAAAAACGGCATGACGGTTAATCCATGGACTGTCAACAAGGAGAGAGACATAAAAAGACTCGTTGAATTGGGCGTTGACGGTGTTATTACCGATGTTCCGAATGTTGCCAAAAAGATTATTGAAGAATTATAATAAACAATAATTATTATAGCTTATAAGCGACTGTTAAAATACGGTCGCTTTTGCTTTTGTTTTTTAATAAATCATTGTTGATAATTATCTTTAAATATGTTAAAATTATTAAAATTCAGCTATAAAATGGGGGTTGTGCAAATGAATTGCTGCTGCAAAAAAAGCGATTTGTCGCTTATTAAACCCGTGCTTGACGAGTACGGCGATATTAAAGGCAGCCTTATAACCGTTCTTCAGCAGGCTCAGGATATCTACGGCTATCTTCCGACCGATGTGCTCTATTGTATTGCCGAGAGAATAGGTGTTTCTCCTGCTAAGGTTATGGGCGTTGCAACGTTCTATTCACAGTTCAGACTCAAACCCGTCGGCAAATATCTTATCATGCTCTGCCAGGGTACGGCGTGCCACGTCAACGGTTCTCAGCGAATCGAGGCAGCCATAACTCAGGAGCTGGGAATTGCCGACGGAGAAACGACCGACGACGGACTTTTTACTCTTAAAAACGTTGCTTGTCTCGGCTGCTGCAGCCTTTCTCCCGTTATGATGATAAACGGCGAAACCTACGGAAGTCTCACTCCGTCAAAGACGGTTGAGATCCTCCGCAAGCTTAAAGAGGAGGGCTGAAAATGAAGATTGTTGTTGGCGAGGGAAGCTGCGGAATAGCCGCAGGCGCCGCAAAGGTTTATTCCGCAATTGAGAATCTTATCGGTTTGACAGGCTCAACGCTGACCGTTACCGGTTGTATAGGAATGTGCTTCCTTGAACCGATTGTCGATATTTATGACGGCGGCGAGCTCAAAAAGCGTCTTGTCAAGGTTCGACCCGAGGATGCCGAGAAAATTATCGCATATGTAAACGGTGACGAAAACGCCGTTAACGATATTGAAATTTCCGATGACGATAAGCTTTTTCTTGAAAAGCAGACAAGAATCGCGCTTCGTCACTGCGGAATTATAAATCCGGAAATTATAGACGAATACACAGCCTTTGACGGCTATAGAGCACTCGAAAAGGTGCTCAAAACAATGACTCCCGAGGATGTTATCGAAGAAATCAAGATATCGGGACTCGCAGGTCGCGGCGGTGCAGGCTTCCCGACGTGGTTCAAATGGAACGCCGCAAGGCAGTCGCCGGGCGAGACAAAGTACCTTATTTGCAATGCCGACGAGGGTGATCCGGGCGCATTCATGGACAGAGCCGTTATTGAGAGCGATCCGCATAACCTGATTGAGGGTATGCTCATTGGCGCATATGCTATCGGCGCAAAGGAAGCCGTTGTTTATGTCCGTGCCGAATATCCGCTTGCGATTGAGCGATTGAAGGAAGCAATTAAACAGGCCGAAGAAAAGGGCTTCCTCGGTGAAAATATTATGGGAACGGGATTTTCATGCAAAATGAGAATCAAGGCAGGCGCAGGCGCATTCGTCTGCGGCGAAGAAACGGCTCTTATCGAATCTCTCCAGGGTGAGAGAGGTATGCCGAGACTCAAACCGCCGTTTCCGGCTCAGTCGGGCTACTGGTATAAACCGTCTAATATCAACAATGTTGAGACCTTTGCCAATGTTTCGTGGATCATTCTCAACGGCGGCGAGGCCTTTGCCGCAATGGGAACAGATGGCAGCAAGGGCACAAAGGTATTTGCTCTCACGGGCAAAATCAAAAGGGGCGGACTTGTTGAAATTCCGATGGGCAAAACGCTCAGAGATGTTATTTTTGACATCGGAGGCGGAATCAAGAACGGTAAAAAATTCAAGGCTGTTCAGATGGGCGGCCCCTCCGGCGGCTGTATACCCGCCGAATTGCTTGACACGGTAATCGACTATAAGGCGCTCGGCGCTACGGGTGCGATCATGGGTTCGGGCGGAATGGTTGTAATGGACGAGACGACCTGTATGGTAAGCATGGCGCAGTTCTTCCTTGATTTCACTGCCAAGGAATCCTGCGGCAAGTGTATTCATTGCCGAATCGGAACAAAGAGAATGTTGGAAATTCTCAACAGAATAGTCAAGGGCGAGGGCAGAGAAGGCGATATCGAGCTTCTTGAGGAGCTTTGCTATTCAATCAAGGACGGTGCTCTTTGCGGCCTCGGTCAGACTGCTCCGAACCCCGTTCTGACAACGATCAAGTATTTCAGAAATGAGTATGAGGCTCATATAAATGATAAGAAGTGCCCTGCAAAGAGCTGTCCCGACCTTTTGGAATATACGATTGACGCCGACAAGTGCCGAGGCTGCGCTCTTTGTGCAAAGAAATGCCCTGCCAATGCGATTTCGGGCGAGGTAAAATCGGCACACAAGATAGATCGGGATAAGTGCATCAAGTGCGGCTCATGCGTAAGCGTATGCCGATTCGGTGCCGTTAATGTTGATTGAGAGGTGATTTGAATGGATAAAATTAAGGTTACGATAGACGGCAAAGAGCTGACCGCCGAAAAGGGTCAGACCATCCTTCAAATTGCCCGTGATAATAATATCGAGATTCCGACGCTTTGTTATATTGACGAAGTAAAGGCATACGGTGCGTGCGGACTTTGCGTTGTTGAAGCCGAGAATATACCTAAGCTTCTCAGAGCTTGTGCAAGCGTTGCATCGGACGGAATGGTTATCAATACAAATACTCCGAGAGTGCGCCGGTCGAGAAAAATTGCCCTTGAATTGCTTATTTCCGACCATACGGGCGACTGTAAAGGCCCTTGCTCTCTCAACTGTCCTGCCGGAACGGACTGTCAGGGCTATGTCAAGCTTATCTCAGAGGGTAAATTTAAAGAAGCCGTTGAGCTTGTCAAGGAAAGAGTTCCTCTCCCGGCTTCGATCGGACGGGTTTGTCCTCATCCGTGTGAGACTGCATGCCGCAGAAAGCTTGTCGAGGAGCCGATTTCAATCGCTTTTCTCAAGAGCTTTGCCGCCGATGAGGATTTGAAATCAGGCAACAAGTTTATGCCGGAAGTGAAGAAAGCAAGCGGAAAAACAGTCGGCATAATCGGCGGAGGTCCCGCAGGACTGACGGCGGCATACTTCCTTGCCGTCAAGGGTCACAAGGTCACGGTTTACGATGCAATGCCGAAGATGGGCGGTATGCTCAGATACGGAATTCCTCAGTACAGACTTCCGAAAGAGGTTCTTGACGCCGAGATAGGCTCGATTGAGGAGCTTGGCGTCGAGATGAAAAATAATATAAAAATCGGTAATGACATTACGCTTGACGAGATAAGGAAAAGCCACGATGCGGTTATTGCTGCAATCGGCGCATGGACGAGCAGCTCAATGGGCGTTGAGGGCGAAGGACTTGACGGTGTGCTCGGCGGAATTGATTTCCTGCGTTTTGTTGCGATGAAAAATCCCGTTGACATCGGCAAAAAAGTAGCTGTTATCGGCGGCGGAAATACCGCTATGGACGCTTGCCGCTCGGCTGTAAGGCTCGGTGCAAAAGAGGTTTATGTTATCTACAGAAGAACGAGAGCCGAAATGCCGGCAGAAAAGGTTGAGATTGACGAGGCGGAGGAAGAGGGAGTAATCTATAAATTTCTGTGTAATCCGTCTGAAATCATAGGCGAAAACGGCAGAGTGAAGGCTGTTAAGCTTCAGAAAATGATGCTTGGCGAGCCTGACGCAGGCGGACGGCGCAGACCCGTTCCCGTTGAGGGCGAGTTTGAAACGATCGAGCTTGACACTGTTATCATGGCAATCGGTCAAAAGATAAATATCAAAGGCTTTGAACAGCTTGAATTGACGAACAGGGGCAATATTGCCGCCGACGAAAAGTCATTCAGAACCTCTCTTGACGGTGTGTTTGCCGTCGGTGACGCAACGAACAGGGGCGCCTCAATCGCAATTGAAGCGATAGGCGAAGCGCAGAAGGCTTCCGAGGTTGTTGACAGGTATCTCCATGGCGAAAACGTCAGCTATAAAAAGCCGTTCGTTGTTGAAAAGACCGTCACGGCAGCCGATCTTGCCGACAGAGAAAAGTGCGCAAGAGCGAGGATGCCGCAGCGCTCTCCCGAGGAGAGAAAGCATGATTTTGACGAGATAAATCTCGGCTTTACTCCCGAGCAGGCAATGAACGAAGCAAAGCGCTGTTTACAGTGCGGTTGTCACGATTATCACGATTGCAAGCTGATAAGATATGCAAATCAATATGACATTCACCCCGAACGTTTTGCAGGCGATAAGCATAACTGCCCCAAGGAGCAGAAGCTTGTTTGCATTGAAAGAGATCAGAACAAGTGTATTCTTTGCAATCTTTGCGTTCGTGTCTGTGATGAGGAGGTCGGAAAGGGCGTTCTCGGTCTTGTGGGACGAGGATTTACAACAGTCATCAAGCCGGAATTTGATTCGGCGGAGACTGTTGACTTCTGCAAAAACTGCCGCAAGTGCGTTGATGCTTGTCCGACGGGTGCGTTAAAATCATTGTAAAAGTGTTGTATCACTGAATTTTTATACAATTTTCAACCGGAAAGCTTTAAAAAGTTTTCCGGTTGAAAATATTTTTACGTCGATAAAAAACGAGCTGAAACGAGCAAAACAGAGCAAAACGGAGCAAAAAAGAGTATTTCAAAAACCATTCAAAAAAACTGATGATTTCATCCTAAAAATTTGCAAAAAAATGTTGACATTTGCGAGTTTCTGCACTATATTATATATCAATATCGAAAGGAAAAATTTATTTGCATATTTCCGACTGATATTTATACCGTATTCGGTAAAGAGAGGGGCTGCATAATTGGAAAACAACGTTATTATTGACCTCAGAAACATTTCTGTCAAGCTGGGAGATGCTCAGATACTCGAAAATCTCAGCATGTACATTCGAGACAAGGAATTTATTACCTTGTTGGGACCTTCGGGTTGCGGAAAAACAACCACACTTCGTATCATCGCCGGATTCCTTGAACCGGACAGCGGAGAGGTTGTCTTTGAGAATAAAGTTATCAATGGTGTACCGCCTCATAAGAGACAGGTAAACACCATTTTTCAGCGTTATGCGCTGTTTCCGCATTTGAATGTTTACGAGAACATTGCGTTCGGACTTCGTGTCAAGAAGATGAAGGAAAAGGAAATTAGCGAGACGGTTAAGGAAATGCTTAATCTTGTCAACCTCAACGGCTTTGAAAGACGAAATATCAATTCTCTTTCGGGCGGTCAGCAGCAGCGTGTCGCAATTGCCCGTGCGCTTGCCGTTAAGCCGAGAGTCCTCCTTCTTGACGAGCCGCTCGGAGCGCTAGATCTCAAGCTCCGCAAGGATATGCAGGTGGAGCTTAAAAACATTCAGCAGAGACTCGGCATAACGTTTATATATGTTACACATGACCAGGAGGAGGCTCTTTCAATGTCGGATACAGTCGTTGTTATGGACGGCGGCGTTATCCAGCAGATAGGCACTCCGCAGGACGTTTACAATGAACCGAAGAACGCTTTCGTTGCCGACTTTATCGGCGAGAGTAATATTCTTGACGGCAAGATGCTTGAGGACTTCAAGTGCTCCTTCTCCGGTGCACAGTTCCAGTGCCTTGACAAGGGCTTCGGCATCGGCGAGTCCGTTGATGTTGTCGTAAGACCCGAGGATGTTGATATTGTTCCCGTCGAAAAGGGTATGCTCAGCGGAACGGTTACTTCCATTACGTTCAAGGGCGTTCATTTTGAAATAATTGTTGATATCGGCGGCTTCAAATGGATGATCCAGACGACCGATTACGAGCCTGTCGGCAAAAAAATCGGCCTTGAAATCGACCCCGACGCTATTCATATTATGAAAAAATCCAAATATTCGGGACTGTACGGAGATTACAGCTCCTTCAGCGATGAACTGGAGCATCTTTCCGACATCGTTGAGGAGGAATGAGCCGTGAATAAAAGGACTTTAACTCAGCGTTTGTGCGCCGCACCTCATATAGTCTGGTCGGCAATTTTCATTGTAGTTCCGCTTATAATGGTATTTTACTATGCCTTTACAGATAAGTCGGGCGCATTTACTTTTGACAATGTTACACGCCTGACCAATTACACAAGCACGTTTCTGCGTTCTTTGTGGTTCGGTATCGTTGCAACGATTATCTGCCTTTTGATTGCTTATCCTTTGGCTTACATTCTCTCAAAAATGAAGCTCAGAGCTCAGAGCACAATGGTAATGCTCGTCATGATTCCCATGTGGATGAACTTTCTTCTCAGAACCTACGCATGGATGACTTTGCTTGAGGATTCGGGCGTTATCAACAACATACTCGCAAAAATAAATATCGGACCCTTCCACATGATCAACACCTCGGGTGCAGTCATATTGGGAATGGTTTACAATTTCCTGCCATATATGATTCTGCCGATTTATTCCGTTATGACAAAGCTTGACAACAGCCTTATCGAAGCGGCTCAGGATCTCGGCGCAAACAGATTCCATGTTATCAAGGACGTTATTTTCCCGTCAACGCTTTCGGGTGTCGTCTCGGGCGTTACAATGGTCTTTGTTCCGTCGGTCAGCACATTCTATATTTCTCAGAAGCTCGGCGGCGGCAGCTTTGCGCTCATAGGCGATATAATCGAAATGCAGTTCCAGGTTTCAAACAACTTCAATTTCGGAGCCGCACTTTCACTTGTTCTTATGATTCTCATACTTATCTGTATGGCTGTTATGAATAAATTCGGCGATACCGAGGAAGCGGGAGGTGTTGTAGCATGAAAAACAGCAAGCTTCACCCCGCATCAGGCATTTATCTTGCCTTGGTCATGCTCTTTCTCTACCTGCCGATTATTATGCTCATTGTGCTTTCATTCAACGGAACGAACAGTACAAGCGTTATACAGGGATTCTCAACAAAATGGTATGTTGAGCTTTTTAAAGACAGCGCAACGATAAACGCCTTGACAAATACGCTCATTCTTGCCGTTACTTCGGCAATTACAGCGACAGTTATAGGCACGCTTGCCGCGGTCGGAATTGACAAAATGAAAAAAGGCGTTGTTAAATCAAGCGTTATGACCGTTACTAATATTCCGATGATGAATCCGGAAATCGTTACGGGCGTTTCGATGATGCTTTTGTTTGTATTCATCGGCTCTATTCTCGGCGCAAGCGGAGTTCTCGGCTTTTGGACGCTTTTCATAGCTCATGTAACGTTCAGTCTGCCGTATGTTATTCTCAACGTATTGCCCAAGCTCAGACAAACGGACGCAAACCTTTCTCAGGCGGCGCAGGATCTCGGCTGCCCTCCCATTAAAGCGTTTATCAAGGTAGTTCTTCCGTCGATTCTTCCCGGCGTTATCGCAGGACTTATTATGGCATTTACGCTTTCGTTTGATGACTTTATTATCAGCTATTTTGTAAGCGGACCAAAGTTCCAGACGCTTCCTATAAGGATTTTCTCCATGACGAAGAAGCGTGTTACTCCCGATATGTACGCTCTTTCAACCATTATGTTTATTGTTATCCTTGTTCTCCTCGTTCTTGTCAATGTTCTTCAGGCACAGGGAGATAACAGGAAGGAGAAGAAAGGCGGTGCGGCAAAATTATGAAAAAGATTTTTTCGGTTTTGTTTGCCGTTATCGTTATCGCCCTGAGCTGTTCCGCCTCGTTCGGTGTTGCGGCAAAGCAGACTGATGTTTCCAAGCTCAAGGGAACGGAAATCAATGTTTACAACTGGGGCGAATATATCTCAGACGGCGCAGAGGATACCCTCGACGTAAACAAGGAATTTGAAAAAGAAACAGGAATCAAGGTCAATTACACAACCTACGATTCCAACGAAAATATGTACAACAAGATCAAGGGCGGCGGAGCAAATTATGATATAATTATTCCGTCGGACTACATGATCGAGCGCATGATAGACGAGGACATGCTCGAAAAAATAAACTTTGACAATATCCCGAACTATAAAAATATCATTCCGAAGTACAAAGATCTTTACTTTGACCCGAAGAACGAGTATTCCGTTCCCTACAATGTCGGCATGGTCGGACTTGTCTATAACACCAAAATGGTTGAGGGCACACCCGATAGCTGGAGCATTATGTGGGATGAAAAGTACAAGGGTCAGGTGCTCATGTTCAACAACTCCCGCGACGCTTTCGGTATTGCACAGTTCCTTTTGGGAATTGATGTCAACACAACAAGCGAACAGGATTGGAAAAAGGCTTATCAAAAGCTCAAGGAGCAGAAGCCTGTCGTTCAGTCATATGTTATGGACGACGTTTTTAACAAGATGGAGGGCGGCGAGGCTGCAATAGCCGCATATTACGCAGGCGACTGTATCGGCATGGCAGAGAACAATCCCGACCTTGCGTTTGTTTATCCTAAAGAGGGCACGAATATTTTCGTCGATTCCATCTGTATCCCCAAGGGCTGTCAGAACAAGGACGCCGCCGAGCTTTACATCAATTTCTTGCTCAGAGGCGACATTGCACTTGCAAATGCCGAGTGTTTGTGTTATGCTACTCCTAACCAGGCGGTTCTTGACAATGAGGATTATTCGTTCAGAGATAACGAAATGCTCTATCCCGATGAGGAGCACACTCCGACGACCGAGTATTTCCACAATCTCGATTCCGAGACGCTCATGCTCATGACCTCGCTTTGGGATAATCTTAAAATAGAAGGTAATGACGTCATGTCCGTATATATCGGACTGATTACTTTCGCAGTTATCGTTGTTGTCTATTTTATTTACAGGACGATAAGGAAGAAAAAAAGAGAAAGTATGTATTGATTTTATTTCAAAAGGTCGTCATGCTTCTCCGAGAGGTGTAAGAGATGAAGAACACAGGCTTCATAAAGCTGATATCAATACTTTTGTGCGCTGCGAGCATGCTCGGCGTGCTTTCGGCTTGCTCGTCAAAAAGAGAACCTGTCAAAGTTGGCTCGGATAATAACAATTCTCTTGTTTCGCTTAAATGGATCATAGCCCCTACTATGGAATATGAAGCGATCGAACCGCTTGTAAGAGCAGATTATAATGACAGCACAAGACACTATGATATAAGCTATGCCGACTGTTTTAAAATCAAGCAAAACGGAAAGTACGGAATTATTGATTATAACGGCAAGACGGTTATAAAGCCTAAGTATGACAGCATTGTTGCTATCAGAAACAGCAAGGATTTTCTCGGCTTCAGCAAGTCTTCCGACGGTGAGACCGTGCAGACCTATATTGATTACAAGACATTTTCCACCGAGACGGCTTACAAAGAATATAATACGCTCAGATATGAATATCTTTGGAGCGCAACAGATAATTCCGCCGTTTTTGTTCAGAATGATAACGGCGAAATTTACAAGGACGATTTAAAGGCATCCTTGCCCGAGACAGTACGCGGCGTTAAGGACGTTGACGGAAAATATGTTTCTGACGGCACTTACGGATTATATATCAACGGCAGGAACATTATGGGTATGATTTATTCCGGTGCAGGCTGCTTCTCCAACGGAATGGCTGCTTTCGAGTCAAACGGAGTTTGGGGCTATATTGATTCAAACGGAAAAACGGTTCTTCCGTTCGGATTCAATGCCGTTAAGGGATACAGCGCTTTCGGCGGCGAGGATACTCCGTATGAGTGCTTTGACGGATATGTAACCGTTACAAAAGACGGTAAATTCGGAATATATTCAAGCGAGGGCAAGGCTGTCACTCAAATGATTTATGATTGGGCAACGCCCGTTGTAAGCGGCAGAGCATATATTTGCAATGACGGCAAATGGGGTCTTGCTTCGTTCGGTGATTCTTCGGACGCTTCCGCAAGGACTGAAGCGGCAACGACAACCAAACCGGAAACAACGACTGAAAAGCCGACCGAGAAAACGACCGAAAAAACCTCTTCCGACGAAACAACAACGGCAGAGGGAGCGGGAAATTATACAGTCAACACGGACGGACTTAAACTCAGAACGGATGCGGGTACGCAGAACGACATCATTCTTGAGCTCAGCGAAGGTACGGTTCTTAAAATTGACCGTGTGTCCGACGGCTGGGGCCATACATATTATGACGGTAATGAGGGCTGGGTCAGCCTTGATTATCTTGACAAGGAGTAAAAAATGCTTCAACGTCTTGATAAATTGATCGCTTCACAGGGCAGATTCAGCCGCAGAGAGGTTCAGGAGCTTATTAAAAACGGAGCTGTCAAGGTCAACGGAATAACGGTTCGCGACAGGGGAGCCAAGTCGGATGACGAAAAGGATATTATCTGCGTGTACGGCGAACAGCTTGATTTTCAACGCTTTGTTTATATCATGCTCAACAAGCCCAAGGGCGTTGTCAGTGCAACAAACGACAAAAATGAAAAGACTGTTATCGACCTTGTTCCGAAGGAGTTTAAAGGAAGAAATCTTTTTCCTGCCGGCCGTCTTGATATTACAACGACCGGCTTTGTGCTTGTTACCGATGACGGCGATTTTGCACACAGAATTCTTTCCTCGAAGAATCATATTGAAAAAACCTATGAGGCACGGCTTGCCGAAAGTGTGACGGAGGGTCAGCTTGAAGCGATTCGCAGCGGTATCGGGCTAAAGGACGGAACAAAATGTCTGCCGGCAAAGGTGACTGTCCTTGCCGACGGTGAAAAGCCGCTTGTTGAAATAAAAATCTGCGAGGGTAAATATCATCAGATCAAAAGAATGTTTGCCGCCGCAGGCAACGGTGTAATTGAATTGAAGCGAACGCAGATGGGCAGGCTTACGCTTGACCCGAGCCTTAAAGAGGGCGAATGCCGTTTGCTTGACGCTCACGAGGTTCAAAAAATAGAAAAAGGATAAATCAGGAATGTTTGAATTTTTCGGACATATTATATAAAGGCGACAGCGCTTAAATTGAGGTGCATATACTGCTTGATTTTACGTCATGCTGCGAAGGTTTTTTCAGTTATCTTTTTCGCAAACAGACGAAATAATTTACTGCATATCCCGACGCCTTGATTGTGCTGCGTTGCTTTATATTAACGCTTCGTTAAAAGTCGTTTTTAACAAATACTTGACTTTTTTCGAGGAATGCACTATAATAGATATATTACTGTACTTTGACTTTGAGGTACAGGCTTTTATCTGTATCAAGGTCAAAAGACCGAGTAATTGCATTGAAAGGATGAAAATTATGGCACAGGAAATCTTGCTTACAGCCGAGGCTTACAAAAAGAAAAATGATGAGCTTGAACATCTTAAAACAGTTGGACGTGACGAGATAGCCGAAAGAATCAAAGAGGCCAGATCATTCGGAGATCTTTCTGAAAACAGCGAATATGATGAGGCATTGAACGATCAGGCTAAAATGGAGGCTAAAATCGCTCAGCTCGAAAATGAAATGAAGAACGCTAAAATTCTTGACGAAAGCGCAATTACTACCGAGGCTATTCACGTCGGATCAAAGGTTAAGATCCGTGACGTTGAATACGGTGATATTGAGGAATACAAGATTCTCGGCGAGAGCCAGGCAAATCCCGATGAGGGTATTATTTCGGATCAGTCCGCAGTCGGCAAGGCGCTTATCGGCAATAAGGTCGGCGACGTTGTCAATGTTAATCTTCCGAACGGAAACGTAATTGCTTTTGAGGTTCTTGAAATTTCAATATAAACATATCGGGCGCAGGCTTAGCCTTACGCCCGCTTTGACTGTTAAAACTTTTTGCTATGAATGGAGAGTTGAATATGGCAGAAGAAAAAAATACTCCCGTTGTTGAGACAGAGGAGAACACCAACGAACTCAGAAAAATCAGGGTTGACAAGCTTGTTGCGCTTCAGCAAGCAGGCAAGGACCCGTTTCAGATAACGACTGCAGAGCAGTCGGCAACCAGTGCGGAAATTACAGCCGCCTTTGAGAAGCTTGAGGCAGAGACAAACGAGCTTCCCGAGGATCAGAGACCGGAGCAGGTCAGAATTGAGGACGTAACTCTTTGCGGACGTATCATGACCTGGAGAGACATGGGCAAGGCCAACTTTATTGATATCACCGACCGCGCAGGACGTATGCAGGTATATGTCAGAATGAACGATATCGGCGAGGATGAGTTTGCCGAGTTCAAAAAGTGGGATATCGGCGATATTATCGAGGTCAAGGGCTTTGTTTTCAGAACACGCAGAGGTCAGATTTCCGTTCATGCTCAGAACGTTAGACTTCTTTCAAAGTCGCTTCTTCCGCTTCCCGAGAAGTTCCACGGTCTTAAGGATACCGATACAAGATACCGTCAGCGTTATCTTGACCTTATCGTTAATCCCGACGTTAAGACAACATTCTACAAGCGTTCGCTTATTATAAAGAAGATAAGAAACTTCCTTGACGAAAAGAACTTTGTTGAGGTTGAAACTCCTATTCTTGTTTCAAACGCAGGCGGTGCGGCGGCAAGACCGTTCGTCACTCATCACAACTCACTCAACGAGGACTTCAAGCTCAGAATTTCCCTTGAGCTTTACCTCAAGCGCCTTATCATCGGCGGCATGGAGAGGGTTTACGAGATCGGTCGAGTTTTCCGTAACGAGGGCATGGACACAAGACATAATCCCGAGTTCACTCTCATGGAGCTTTATCAGGCATATACGGATTATCACGGAATGATGGATCTCACCGAGAGTATGTTCAGATACCTTGCAACCGAGGTTTGCGGTTCAACGACCATCACCTACGGCGATAAGGAAATAGACCTCGGCAAGCCGTTCGAGAGACTTACAATGACCGACGCAGTCAAGAAGTATGCCGGCGTTGATTTTGATGCAGTCAAGGACGACGCAGAGGCAAAGAAACTTGCTAAAGAGCACAATATTGAGTTCGAGGAGCGTCACACAAAGGGCGACATTCTCAATCTCTTCTTTGAGGAGTTCTGCGAGGACAAGCTCATTCAGCCGACATTCATTATGGATCACCCGGTTGATATTTCTCCGCTTACAAAGAGAAAGCCGTCAAGACCGGATCAGGTTGAGCGTTTCGAGCTTTATATAAACACTTGGGAGATGTGTAACGCATATTCCGAGCTTAACGACCCGATCGACCAGCGTGAGCGTTTCAAGGCTCAGGACGCTGCCGCGGCGGCAGGCGACGAGGAGGCTAACCACACCGATGAGGATTTCCTCACCGCTATGGAGTACGGTATGCCCCCGACAGGCGGTATCGGCTACGGTATCGACCGTCTTGTTATGCTTCTTACAAACAGCCCCTCGATCAGAGATGTTTTGCTCTTCCCGACCATGAAGCCGCTTGATTCGGACAAGAAGTACGACAAGCCGGCTCAGACGGTTGCTGAGGAAGCAACGGAAGAAAAGGCTGCTCCCGAAGTAATCGACTTCTCAAAGGTCGAGATCGAGCCGCTGTTCAAGGAATATGTTGACTTTGATACATTTTCAAAGTCGGATTTCAGAGCAGTTAAGATCAAGGACTGCGTAGCCGTTAAGAAGTCGAAGAAGCTTCTTCAGTTCACACTTGACGACGGAACAGGCGAGGACAGAACGATCCTCAGCGGTATTCACGCTTATTATGAGCCTGAGGAGCTTATCGGCAAGACCTGTATCGCAATCACAAATCTTCCGCCGAGAGCTATGATGGGCATTGATTCCTGTGGTATGCTTCTTTCCGCTATTCATGAGGAAGAGGGCGAGGAAAAGCTTCATCTTCTGATGGTAGATGACCACATTCCGGCAGGTGCAAAGCTTTATTGATTATAATATGACAAATGGGCAGTCCCAAAAAGGGATTGCCTTTTTTTAATCTTAATTTCATAATTGTCATATGACACTTTTGAAATTGTACTGTTTTTTTGTTTTATTATGCTATAATTAAATTGTTGAATTGTATACATATAAATTATCTACAAAAAACAGTAAAAGGGGATTTGTTAATGAAGAGTATTATTAAGATGATAGCTTTTTTCATTGTTTTTGTCATGCTTTTTTCATTTAACGGTTGCAATTCAAAAAAAGATAATAATTCCGGAGCTGACATAAGTAATGTAAAAGGTGTTGAAAATAACGCTTCTAAAAAAGAGAAAGTAAAAATAACAAAAACGCCCGCCAAGTCCGTGGAGACGGAGAAATACGAGACCGCTGATTTCAGCATCACCATCCCCAAGGGCTGGCAGGTCAAAACAGGCGGAGCGAACATGAGCTTTTCTGTCACCGCATACGACCCCGATGAACCGCGCAACTGCATACTTTATCGGCTGAAGCTTGAGCCGTTGCTGCACACGCAGGAGGGCAAAAAACTCTGGCAGGATGTGTATAAAACGAAACCCAACTACGCCGATTTTGCCAATGCTCCGGTGCTGGAGAATCCGACCACCGAGGGTCTGTTCAAGGTCCTTCTTCCGGATTTCACTGTTACCGACCGTTGCCCAGCCTCCTCTGCCTACGGCACCCTTGCTCTGGGCGATGAGATCCTCCGCGCCACATTCACCGATTCCGGCGGCCCTGTCGAGGGCTTGCTCACCGCCAGTATTGTGGATTTCGGCAGCGTTCCCATGTGGGATGGCATTTTGGATTGGAATTTCAAGCAGGTAGATGCCGGCTACTACATGGCGTACAATATGGCAATGGTCACGGCAGCCAAGGATTCCTTTTTGGATTGGAGCGAGCTGCTCCTCAAATGTATCAATACCCTGCAATTCTCCGACAGTTTTGTCGCCGCTACCATTAAGGCAAGCGATGATCAGGTAAAGCAGTCCCGACAGATCAGCCAAAATTTCAACGAAACTATGGACGGTATCATGTCCTCCTGGGAGAACCGCAACAAAAGCTATGACATTATGAGCCAGAAGCAGAGTGACGCCACTCTCGGCTATGAGCGTGTGTATGATACCGAAACAAATGAGATCTACAAAGCGACAAACGGCTTTACCGATGTTTACGACGGCAAGCGCTATAAGCCCGTGACCGACGACAATATGTATGCCGAGCCCATCAGCGGCTATATTGAAAAAGATGATTAAGCTTTTTTGTTACTTTTAATATACAGAAGTATATTAAATTACGGGCAGCCCTTATGGATTGCCCATTTTCTGTAATGAATGAAAATACAAATCTGAATTTGTAGAGGTAGGTATGGTTATGGAGATTAGGAGATTCCGTAATGAGGATATATCAGGTATTTGTAATTTGATAAATTCAGAGTTAGGATATGATGTTTCTTGCGAAGATTTAAAAGCCCGAGTTTTACAAATGCAAGAAGATAAAAATTATGTGATTTTAACTGCTGTTGACGAAGAAAAAGTAATTGGTTTTATGGGATTGCAAATGTGTCTTGCTTTTGAAATAAAAGGAAAAGCCATGCGTATTATTGCATTAGCAGTTGCCCGTTATTCTCAGGGACAAGGTATAGGCAGTGCCTTAATTCAGGAAGCAGAGAAATATGCAAATGAAAATAATATTTCAGTTATTTCAGTGAACAGTGGGCTTAAAAGGACAGAAGCGCACCGCTTCTATGAAAAACAATCTTTTTATAAAAAGGGATATAGCTTCTGTAAACGGATAAAATGAAAAATTATAGGTTGTCATTTTGCCCTTTGAAATAGGAGAGATGGAATCCAATGACGAGGTTTGGGCCGATTGGCTGAAGCAGGAAAACGAATATGCCGTAGGTGACAGAAAATCAATGGAAGCCGGCGGCGGAAAATATCTGAACTTTATAAAGATTGTTTTAAGAAAGAAATAAGCAATGAGATGGGCGGCGTAATTCTCTTTTTGCACTTTGTAAACAAATATAAAATCCTTATCTTCTGTTGTAATTCGACAAAAACAGTGCTATGATATTATCAGTTAATTAAACGGAGATGACGGTTATGTGGATCGTGTTTGCGTTTTGCTCAGCTCTCTTTGCCGGACTGACGTCAATTCTTGCAAAATGCGGTATTAAAAAGACAGATTCAACCGTTGCAACGGCAATCAGAACAATAGTTGTGCTTCTTTTCTCATGGCTGATGGTGCTTATTGTCGGCTCGGAAAGAGATATCGGCTCAATAACGCCGCACTCATTGATTTTTCTTATTCTATCGGGACTTGCGACCGGTGCAAGCTGGCTTTGCTATTTCAAAGCCTTACAGCTCGGAGATATAAATAAGGTCGTTCCGATTGACAAGTCAAGCACCGTTTTAACAATTCTGCTTGCGGCAATTCTTCTCGGAGAGAAAATAACTCTTTACGGCGGAATCGGAATTGCGCTCATCGCTGTCGGAACGTTTCTTATGATAGAGAAAAAGGATGTCAAAAACGATGTGCCGAAGAATAAACGCTGGATTTTCTATGCGCTTGGCTCGGCTTTGTTTGCAAGCCTTACTGCTATACTCGGTAAAATCGGCATTTCCGATGTTGAATCAAATCTCGGTACGGCAATCAGAATAGGCATAGTGCTTGTTATGTCATGGGTAATGGTTTTTGTCACGGGCAAGCAAAAAGAGATTAAGGGCATTGCAAAAAAAGAACTTTGCTTTATCTGCCTTTCAGGACTTGCGACGGGCGGAAGCTGGCTTTGCTATTATAAGGCGCTTCATGACGGACTCGCAAGCGTTGTTGTTCCGATTGATAAGCTCAGCATACTTGTCACGATACTTTTTTCATACATAGTTTTTCACGAGAAATTATCAAAAAAGACAGCCTTCGGACTTTTTCTCACCGTCGGCGGAACGCTTTTGATGTTAGTCAAATAGAGCAAAATATATTAAAATTGCACAGTTTTTCTTGATTTTACCTTTGTATTATGTTATTATAATTACAAAGGTAAATTTTTTAGGGGGATTTGTATGAGCGATAAGGCAAAAGCCGGAAAGCTCTCCGGCAGGCTTATATTTAATCTTATTCTGTTCGGACTCATCGGACAGATTGCGTGGAATGTTGAAAATATGTATTTCAACACCTTCCTGTATAATTCGATTTATAAAGGTGCAAGCCAGGCGGCGATTGACGGTTCAATCAATGTTATTGATGCTGTGAGTAAAATGGTTGCTTATTCGGCAATAACCGCCATGCTTACAACGCTCATCATGGGCGCATTAAGTGACCGTAAAGGTTCAAGAAACAAATTTATCTCCGTGGGCTACATAGTTTGGGGCGTTATTATCGGCGGCTTCGGACTTATTTCGAGAGACAATGTCGCTTCTGTTTTAGGTATGACGGATGCGGCAAAAATCCTTACAACAACCGTTTGGATTGTCATTATAATGGATATGGTTATGACATTTGTCGGCTCGACCGCCAATGACGCAAGCTTTAATGCGTGGGTCACTGACTCAACAACGACAAATAACCGTGCAACAGCCGAGAGTATTCTTGCATTCATGCCCATGGCTGCCATGGGATTGGTCATAGCGCTCGGCGGCGTTTTGCTTGCGGGCAACGACGTTCAAAAAAGCTACGAATATTTCTTCCTTATTCTCGGTGCGACTGTTTTGGTATGCGGAATTATCGGTTTGTTTACACTTAAGGATGCACCGAAAACCGTTGAAAACTCGGGCAATTTTTGGGGTGACCTTATTTACGGTATTAAACCGTCCGTCATTAAAGAAAATTCAAAGCTTTATCTTACATTGCTTGCGGTCTGCGCTTATTCAATTGCGGTGCAGGTTTTCTTCCCGTACCTTATTATCTATCTTCAGCACAGCCCCGACGGATTTTTCAGCGGAGAATCGCTTAAAATTACACCGACGCTGATTATAGTTGCGGCTGTTTGTCTCATTGCGCTGATTGTCGGAATTATATTAGTCGGAAAGCTTGCCGATAAATACGGTAAAAATAAGCTTGTTATACCGATGCTGGTTTTCTTTGTTGCAGGACTTGTAATTCTTTATTTCGCACATGATATAAAGCTTCTTCTCATCGGCGTTGTACCCACGGCGGTAGGTTATTGCTTGCTCGGAATCATGCTCAATGCGGCTGTCAGGGATTTTACACCCGAGAGCAAAACAGGTCTTTTCCAAGGTGTGAGAATGGTATTTGCCGTAATGATTCCCATGGTTGTCGGTCCTTATGTCGGCAAAAAAGCGATATTCAGCTCAGGCGTTTACTATACCGATGACTACGGCGTTTCGCAGATTGTTCCCGCTTCGTCAATGTTCCTTTACGCGGCGATCGTTTGCGCAGTTTCCGTTGTTCCTATTGTAATTATTCTTTGCAAGGGCGGTTTTGCCGTGTCGGAAAACAAGAATAAATAATGGTTAAAATAAGATCCGTATTGACGGGTCTTATTTTTTGACCGCAAAAGTAATAAAAATGGATTACATATTTTTGTATATTAGGCTGATTTTCAGACGTTTAAAGCATAATTATATTGACAATTTGTTGTTTTGTAGTATAATACAATAGCGTATTTGCACAGTGGAATAATGTGCCTTAGCAGGTTTATCTTTAGGTGATTTTCAAACAATAGTCAAGAAGGTTTTACGATGATATCTGTTGTTCTTGCCGCATATAAGGGCGAAAAATATATCGGAGCTCAGGTCGAGTCGATAATTTCTCAGCTCGGCGAAAATGATGAGCTGATCGTTTCAGACGATTTCCCGACGGGAGATACAAGAAAAGCCATTGCCGATTTGATTGAAAATGACAAGCGAATCATCTATCTCAACGGACCCGGAAGGGGAGTAATCGCCAATTTTGAGTTTGCGATTTCCAAGGCTCGTGGCGATTATATATTCCTTTCGGATCAGGATGATGTTTGGCTTGACGGTAAAATCAATACCGTTTTGAAAGAATTTTGCAACGGTTCTGATTTGGTTCTCCACAATGCGTTTATTACGGACGGCGAGCTTCACAAAACAGGGGAGACCGCCTTTGAAATCAATAATACAAAAAAAGGCTTTTTCAGAAATATAATTAAAAACTCATATCAGGGCTGCTGCATGGCTTTTCGCTCGGAGATGAAGAAATATATTCTTCCGTTTCCGAAAAAGATTCCGATGCACGATCAATGGATCGGCTTGATTGCAGAGAAGCACGGCAGAATCGGTTTGATAAACGAGCCTTTGATTTTATATCGTCGCCACGGCGGCAATGTCACGGGTAGCGGAAGCAATTTTATTACAAAGCTCAAATGGAGAGCGGACATTATTTTGTCCGTCATCGGACGCTGAACGTTACCGAAAAAGGAAAGTAGGTTAGTGTATGAACAATATGGTCTCGGGAAGCATTGTTACTTTTAACAACATCTCCACCATAGAAAAAACGCTTGAAACAATTTTTACTCAAACTAAGGATATTGATTTTAAACTTTACATTGTTGATAACGGCTCAAGTGACGGAACGCCTGAATTTGTTGAAAAGAATTATCCTCAGGTTTCGGTCATTCGAAACGAAAAAAATGTCGGCTTCGGCGCGGGACATAATATAATTATTAACTCGGTTGAATCGAGCTATCATGCGATTATCAATCCCGACATCGTGCTGAAAGAAAATGTAATCAAAAAAATGGTTGACTACATGGAAGAAAATCAGGATATCGGTCTGCTTTCCCCGAGGATTTGTTTCCCCGACGGACGAGATCAGATACTCGGCAAACGCAATCCGAGGCTTAAATATCTCGTTGCAAGCAGGCTTAGAGGTGATGAGCCGGGAAAGCTTCTCAGGGAGTATGCTATGCTTGATTGTGATCTTTCCAAGCCGATTCAAATTGAAAACGCAACGGGTTGTTTTATGCTTCTGAGAACGGAAGTGCTTAAAAAAATCGGCGGCTTTGACGACGGTTATTTCATGTATTTTGAGGACGCCGACCTTACAAGGCGTGTCAACGAGGTTTCAAAGTGCGTTTACTATCCCGATGCGATAGTTAATCATGTTTGGGGCAGGGAGAGCAAAAGAAATTTGAAGCTGATGTGCATACACATTGATTCGATGTGCAGGTATTTCTGCAAGTGGAAAACGATATGAGGTGATACAATGGATGAAAATACCAAGAAAATTCCATTAAAGCAATATGCAAAAAATGCATACAAATACAGATACTTGATGCAGGAAATCGTTCGCAAGAACGTCAAGCTGCAATACAGAAATTCCTTCCTCGGAATTTTTTGGACAATGCTGCAGCCGTTTCTTACGATGCTTGTTCTTGTTTTTATCTTTACAAAGGTTTTCGGAAAAGCGAGCGACGGCGTTGTTTGTTACCCCGTTTATCTTCTCACGGGACGTCTTTTGTACGAGTTCTTCACTCAATCGACTAATCGAGCTATGAAATCAATAAGAAACAGTGCTTCCGTGCTCAAAAAGGTTTATGTGCCAAAGTATATTTACCCGATTTCAAACGTTTTTTCTACGTTTATAACGTTTCTTATTTCGTTGCTTGTTTTGGTTTTTGTTATGGCTTATTTCCTTATCAAAAATCAATATACGCACGCATATCCCGATCTGCATCTTTCGTGGTATATTTTTCTTTCTTTTGTGCCGATTATATTTCTTTGCGTATTCAGCACAGGCGTCGGCCTTATACTGTCTGTTCTTAACGTATATTTTAAGGATATCGAATATATTTACAGCGTTATTACACTGATGCTTTTCTATGTTACGCCTATTATGTACAGCCTTAAAACGCTTGGCAAGGTTGGCGTTCATAAAATAGTTATGGAGATTTTGATGTTGAATCCGTTGTACAGTATTCTTGAAATGTTCCGCTCCTGTGTGCTTTACTGTTCAATCTGGAACTGGAATCATTTCTTCTATGCATTCGGAATTTCAATCGTCACGTTTGCAATCGGACTTATCGTCTTTTACAAGCATCAGGATAGATTTATCCTTTATATCTGAGAGGTGACATTATTTTTATGAGTCAGCCGGCTATTGAAGTAAAAAATGTCAGCATACTTTTCAATATGAATAAAGAAAAGGTTGACAATTTAAAGGAATATTTTTTAAAACTTGTAAAGCATCAGCTTATGTTCACGGAGTTTTGGGCATTAAGAGACATTTCTTTCACTGTAGAAAAGGGTGAAAGGCTCGGAGTGCTCGGATTCAACGGTGCCGGCAAGAGTACCTTACTCAAAACCGTCGCAGGTGTTTTGAAGCCGACAAAGGGCTCGGTTAAGGTTCACGGAGTTATTGCTCCGCTGCTTGAATTGGGCGCAGGCTTTGACAGCAACTATTCCGGCAAAGAGAATATCTTTCTTTACGGCGCAACAATGGGCTATTCGCGGAAGTATATCGAAGATAGGTATGATGAAATTGTTGATTTCTCGGAGCTTAAAGATTTTATAGATGTTCCCGTAAAGAACTATTCCTCGGGTATGAGAGCAAGACTCGGTTTTGCGATCGCAACGGCTGTTGAGCCTGAGGTTCTTATCCTTGACGAGGTTCTTTCCGTCGGTGACGCAAAGTTCCGTCAAAAGAGTGAGAACAAAGTCAGGAGTATGTTTGACAAGGGCGTTACGGTTCTCTTTGTATCTCATAATACCGAGCAGGTCAGAAGACTTTGCGACAAGGCGATTATTCTTCAAAAAGGTCAGATTATCGCTTCGGGTGAGGTAAACGAGGTCTGCGACATCTACGACACTATGGTTAATAAAAAATGATTTTTCGGGGATAGGGAAAAAACGGAGAGTCATATGAAGAATATATTTTATACTTTTTATGCGATAATGTTCGCAATTTTTCGCATTTTTCCTGTAAAACTGAATAAGATTGTTTTCCTTTCTCCCCATAACGAGAATTTTAACGACAGCCTCGGAGCGGTCATGGATGAGGTCATTCGACGTGACGAGTTCAGAGTGATTATGATTTCGGGCAGAGATCTTAAGTTTAACCGCTCAAGGCCGTTTCACAGCATAGGCAGGATAATCGGCTTTTTCACCGGAAAGGCTTTTCACCTTGCCACGGCGAAATATGTTTTTTTAAATGATAATTTTATGCCGATGGGGAAGCTTCATTTCAACAAAAAAGCTGTTATAACTCAGCTTTGGCATGCCGAGGGAGCTTTTAAAAAATTCGGTCTTGATATAGAGCAGTCCGAAAAAGTCAGAGCGCTTGAAAAGGCAGGCAACGCAAAATTGACCTATGTCGTTTGCTCCTCGGAGGATGTTGCTCCCATTTATGCCGGTGCATTCGGCGTATCTGATTATAAGGTTCTGCCGCTCGGATCTGCGAGATCGGATTATTTCTTCAGAGATTTTAATCTTGACCGTATGCGAGCCGATTTTGACAAGAGATATCCCGAATGTAAGGGCAAGAAGCTTGTTCTTTACGCTCCTACATTCAGAGATAATCCGGCGGACGACAGCAGAATTCTTGCAAACTTCGATATTGACGCATTCAACGAAAGATTCGGCGATGAGTATTCTCTCCTTATACGTTTGCATCCGCAGGTTCATGCCGATGTTGAATTCCACGGAGCCGTTGACGTTTGTAAATATGAAAACACGCTTGAGCTTATGAAGCTTTGCGATATTCTTATAACCGATTATTCGTCGATTTGTATGGATTTTGCAATTCAGAACAAGCCCGTTTATTTCTACGCTTTTGATTTGGAACGCTACGAAAAGGAAAGAGCTTTTTACTTTGACTATGAAAGCTACGTTCCCGGACCTGTTGCAAAGGATTTTCAAACTCTCCTTAATCTCCTGAACAGCAATGTTTCCGAGACCTACAGATTGAGAAGAAATGATTTCAACTATGCTAATTTCGGTACGCCCGACGGAAAAGCTGCCGAAAGAATTGTTGATAAAATAATTTTTGACAAATAAAGATTCAGCCTCGATTTGCATTTGCATTTCGAGGCTGTTTTTATTTCATGTTTATGTCCTTAAATTTTGAAATCGGCGTTTCCGACGGATTATAGTTTTCAATATAATCAAGCAGGTCGGAAGGGGAGTCGGAGATATAGTAAAGCTTCTTACATTCCTCATTCATAAAGTGATTGTCGATTCCGTTTTGAATGAACTTTTGCAGACTGTTATAGTAACCGTTCGTGTTGAGAATTGCAATCGGTTTGTTATGACGGTTGAGCTGTTTAAGCGTAAGGATTTCAAAGAATTCATCAAACGTTCCGATTCCGCCCGGAGTGATGATGAAGGCGTCGGACAGCTCTTCCATTTTCATTTTACGCTCACGCATATTTTTGGGATATATAAACTCCGTGCAATGCTCGTAGAGTATGCCGTCTACGTTGAAAAATTCGGGAGCAATTCCGATTATTCTTCCGCCAAAGTGGTGTTCGCCTCTGGCGGCCGCACCCATGAGTCCGTTTGCACCCCCTCCGAAAACAAGTCCGATACTTCTTTTGGCCATTTCTTCGCCGAGCTTTTCTCCGGCGTCGATATAGTATTGTTCAATCGTTGTGCTCGATGCACCGTAAACACATATATTCATATTCTTCTCCCATCAAAAGTTTTCTTTAAAGTATTTTTCTATTTCTTCTTTAGAAGCCGCGGCGCTGCCCTGTAAAAGCTCCGAGGAGCCGCCGCCGCGACCGTTTAAGGCTGAGGTAATTTCTTTTGATTTTTCACGCAGGTCAATGCTTTTAGAAGCAATTGCAAAGCGGTATCCGTCATTATTATTGCCTGAAAAACCGGCACAAAGTTTTTCGTTTTTTTCTGCGCCTTTAAGCACAAGCTTTCGAAGGTCGTTCATGTCCGTATTCGCTTCAAAAATCAAAATACATTCGTCCGTATTCTCCATAGCCGAAGCCTTAAGCTGCGCAAGCTCTCTTTTCAGTGCGGCAAGCTCAATTTTCAATGCACCGTGTTCTTCATTAAATCTTTCAAAAGCCTGCGCCGTTTCATTTTGCTTTGCGCAAAGTACGGTTGCGACCGAGCGAAGATTTTCATACTTTGTTTCGTAATCCTCAAGCGCATCCTTGCCGCAAAGCAGATGAACACGTATTCCGCCTCTGTGACGTGCAAAGTCAAGAATTTTAATTATTCCGATTTCACTTGCCGAATAAACATGCACAGCACAGCAGGCGCAAACGTCGTATCCCTCGACAGTCACGATTCTGACATTTTCCGTCAGCTCAAGCTTGCTTCGGTAGCTGAGATTTTTCAGCGTTTCTTCATCGGGATATTCACAGGTGAATTTTGCATTTTTGTAAATAGCCTCGTTAGCTCTTTTTTCAACATCAATCAGTTGTTCTCTTGTAAGCTCGCCGTCAAAGTCTATAGTCACGTCGTCGCCGAGATGAAAGCCGACATTCTCATATCCGTAAAGCTTATGCACGATACCGGAAACAATATGCTCACCCGAATGGTTCTGCATACGCCGAAAACGCTGTTCCCAGTTGATTTCGCAGCAGAGTTCTTCTCCTATATTTAATGCCCTGTCGGCATAATGTACGATCTCGCCGTTTATAATCTGCACGTCGTTTATATCGGCTTCACCGATTTTGCCCGTATCCGCATACTGTCCGCCGCCCTCGGGGAAAAATGCCGTTTTGTCAAGAATGACCTCAAAACCTTTTTCGTTTTTACGGCAGTCAATTACCTTCGCGGTGAATGCCTTGATGTGGCTGTCTTTATCATAAAGCTTTTCTGTTATCATTGTTTCACTCCTAACCTTTAGCATTGTATCACAGTGCAGAAAAAAATGCAATTCATTGATTGACAATGACCTGCATTATGATAAAATATTCCCGAGGTGATTTGATGGAATACACTCTTGTAAGGTCAAAGCGTAAAACTGTTGCTTTGCAGATAAATGCCGAAGGTGAACTGATCGTTCGTGCACCGATGCTTTATTCGGAGCGTAAAATAAAAAAACTCGTTGAAGAACACCGTGAATGGATAGAAAACAAAAAAGAGGAAAGCATTGAAAGAAAAAGAAATCACCCCGAGCTGTCAAAGGAAGAAATTGCCGCATACAAAAAGCAGGCAAAAGCTCTGCTGCCGGCTTTAACAAAAAAATTCGCCGCAGTCATGGGCGTTGAATACGGAACCGTTAAAATTACATCCGCTCAAAAGCGTTTCGGCTCTTGCAGCGGGAAAAACAATATTTGCTATTCATATATTCTTATGCAATATCCTATTGAAGCGATTGAATATGTTGTTGTCCATGAGCTGACGCACACCGTTCACCATGACCACAGCCGAGCGTTTTATGACATGATAGCCGAATATCTTCCCGACTATAAGCAACGGGAAAAATTGCTGAAAAAATGAATTTGGAGGTAGATGAAGCCTATCTCGGCGACTCTGTATCGGAGCTTTCGCTTTTGATACTGAGAGAGCGGGTCGAGCGTGGCAAGATCAAACAGCAAACAGACTTTTTTATCTTTCTCGAAAATCTTCCGAACCCCCTTGTTAAGAAACTGTTTCGTATAATTATAAAAAAGCTCACAAAGCCCGAAAGCCTTGTGAGCGATTATTTTATTCTGATTAAAGAAGATCGTGTGCCTTTGCATACTCATAAAATGCACGGAGGCTTCTGATTCTCGGCGCGTTAAGCGTTGCGCCTGCTCTTGTAACCGTTGTGAAAGGAATACCCTGGAGCTGAACAAGGAACTTTGCGCTTGCATTGAAGCCGCTGTCGATAGCACAGTCAAGGAGTATGATCTCGTTGAAGGTTTCTCTTGCCTTCTTCATATCCTTCTCTACGAAATACTCGTCATACATTTTGCGGAAAAGATTTACGCCGCATGATGTAGGAGTTGCACAAACGCCTCGTGCACCTGCATCATAAGCGTCAAGAAGAAGGGGAATATTAGCCTGAAGAACAGCCGAATCGCCTTGAACGGCAATTTTGTCCTTAATACCGTCCATAGAACAAGTGGTATCCTTTATTCCGTGGAATCTGCCGGTTTTAACAAGCTCGCCGTATGCCTTGCCTGACATATGGCAATGGTCAAATCCCGGGAACTCGTAAAGGATAATCGGAAGCTTTGTATATCCTGCAAGCTCGGAAAGATTTTCAACTATTCTTTTATCGCAGTTACCGTAATCCCTCGTAACAAAAACAAGACCGTCAACGCCGGTTTGCTCCATGCGTTTAACCTCTTCGATCTGCTCTTTCCAGGTCGGCTCAAGGTTGGCTGTTGCAACGATTTCAACGCCGTTTGAATGTTTAACGGCTGTCTCGGCGCACTTAATTCTTTCGTCGAGAGTGAGGCATGTCATTTCCGAGCTGCCGCATACCGAGAAAAGGTGATGCGCGCCTCTTGCTGCCTGGAACTCGACGTACTGTGCATATGTATCATAGTTGATGGATCTGTCTTCATTAAACGGAGTGAGAAGAAGGGCATATACGCCTCTGAATTCTTCTGCTTTACCTGTAAACATTTTAACACCTCTGATATTTTTTAGCTTTCTAAGCCTTTATCATAATACACTGAATGTATGATAAAATCAAGTATTATTTCATCGAATCTATCACTTTTTTCGCCATATCGGGATAATTTCCGATAACCGAATCGACGCCGAGCTTATAAAGCCTTGCAACGCTGTCCTCATCGTTGACTGTCCATGTGTTTATTTCGATTCCGTTTTCTTTCATTTCACCGACGGTTTCCTCCGTCAATGTCCAATGCATCGGATGAATACATTCGATGCCGTGATTTTTAGTGTACTTGCCGAATTCGAGAATCCAGCTTTCTTCGAGAAAACCGCACTTGATATTTGGGTTAATTGCTTTAAAACGCATGACGCTGTAATGGTTGAAGCTTGAAATAATAATTCTGTCCTCAAGTCCGAATTCAACTATCATTTCATTAACGGCTTTTTCAATTCCCGGATATTCGTAAACACCCGTTTTAAGCTCGATGTTTGTCATAAAACCGTCAATCGGCTTGACAAATTCAAAGTATTCGCGCAGGGTAGGGATCCTGTTAACGCCGTAAACGCCCTTAAAGCCCGCAGAAGCGTCAAAAGACTGAAGCTCGGCAAGAGTGTAGTCTCTGACAAAGCCCGTAGAATCGCACGTTCTGTCGATTTTTTCATCATGGATAATAACAAGCTCGCCGTCCTTGGAAAAATGAACGTCAAGCTCAATTCCGTCTGCGCCTGCTTCAACAGCTTTTTTGAATGCGAGCATTGTGTTCTCGGGATATTTTCCGCTGAAGCCCCTGTGTCCGAAATTTAACATATAAATCCTCCTCAGATGTATTTTTTAATCGTGAAAGCCTGTCGGCCTTTCTTTGTAATTCCGCCGTCCTCAGTAATGAGAACCTTGCCCTTACCTCTTACGACAACCTTGGAGTCGAAAGGGATTTTATAATCAATTTTTGTAATCTGTATTCCGTTTATATAAACCTCGCCTGCGGTGATTCTGCGAATGGCTTCGCTTCGTGAAAGATTGAAGCATGAAGATATTACCGAATCGGCACGCATAGATGATACGAAGCAGCGCTTAGTCTCAAATTTTTCTTCGGTTTTAACTGTATTGAAGCTTTCAAGAATGTGTGTATGAACGGTTCCTCTGCCAACGGATATGAGATTTTCACAAAGATACTTTGCAACGCTTTTGACCGCCGCCGTCGTGCAGCCCTTAGCGTCAATGAGAATATCTCCAAGCATTTCTCTTTTTATTCCGAGACCCATTATCGCCCCGAGATAGTCACGGTGCGAAAGCGTAGAAAAGTTGTCCTTGTCAATTCTCAGCGGAACAATCGGCAAATCTTCACACTCAAAGAGAAATTCGTCATCGGCATAGTCGGGGAGGAAGATAACGATTCTGCGCTCGGATTCCTCAAAGCCGCCGTAAAGGACATGCTTAATATGAAATTTTTGAAGATATTGAATAGCCTTGCTCTGCTGATAAATGTCGAGAAAGTTCGTGTTAGAAATATAGTTGTTGTTTTCACATTCTCTTATCTTATCGTCAAGCACGGCATAAAGCAGCTCGTCCTCGGTCATTACGTTCCTCCGTTGATATAATATAATTATATTTTATATCGACAGGAGGAATAAATCAATAGCAAAATTCTCATTATAAAAGTTGCAGAGAAAAAAGATAAAATAAATCATAATATTTCAAAAAAATGCTTGACTTTTTATCTTGTTTGATGTATTATATTCAAGCGTCAAATACGCATTACGATTCATTAGCTCAGTTGGCAGAGCACTTGACTTTTAATCAAGGTGTCCGGGGTTCGAATCCCCGATGAGTCACCAAGCCGTGAACCTTATGGTTTGCGGCTTTTTTCTGTTTATATGTTCAATAAATAATCTTATTTTCGTATTGATTTATTTATAAATTGTATGTATAATTTAATGGTAACATTTTATGAGGAGTGTATATTATGTACAGATTTCCGATTGGTGTAATTATTGACAGCTTCAGAGTTGATATAAAGTCGGCGGTTAAGAAGGCTGCCGAGGTTGGAGCGAACGGTATTCAGGTTTATTCCACAAGCGGTGAGATGGCTCCCGAAAACCTTGTAGGACAGAAAAGAGCGGATTTTCGCAGCCTTGTTGCCGATAACGGTCTTGTTATCTCCGCACTTTGCGGCGATCTCGGCGGCGGCGGATTTACCGATCCCGAAAAGAACGTTTGGAAGGTTGAAAAATCAAAGAGAATTCTTGACCTTGCCAAGGAGCTCGGAACGGACGTTGTTACAACTCATATCGGCGTTGTTCCGGAGGATGAGAATACCGACAGATTTAAGATAATGCAGGAGGCTTGCTTTGAGCTGAGCCGCTATGCGGACGACATCGGCGCTCACTTTGCAATTGAAACAGGTCCCGAGAAATCGGCTACACTTAAAAAATTTCTTGATTCGCTTGGCTCAACGGGTGTAGGCGTAAATCTTGACCCGGCTAATCTTGTTATGGTTACAGGAGACGATCCGGCGGGGGCTGTACATAATTTAAAGGATTACATTGTTCATACTCACGCCAAGGACGGCAAGCAGAACTACTATGTTGATCCCGATATTATCTACGGCATGGTTGAATCCCATATCGTGACGGCGGACAGCTTCATTGAGGTTCCGCTCGGCGAAGGCAGCGTTAACTGGGATGAATATCTCAAGGCTCTTGAGGATATCGGCTATAAGGGCTTCCTCACGATCGAGAGAGAGGTCGGCGACGATCCCGAAAAGGATATAAGAAAGGCTGTTGAATTCCTCAACGGTAAAATGGGTGCTTAAAATGAAGATTTCTGTCAGCAGCTACAGCTATTCTCAGCTCGGGAACAGTGACTTTGAAAGAATCGACCTTGCCAAAGATATGGGATTTGAGGGCATTGAATTTGCCGAAATCAACCCCGGAGAGAAGAATAAAATCGAATATGCCAAGGAGCTTCGTGCTTATGCCGATGAAAAGGGTGTAATGATTTCAAATTATGCCATCGGTGCGGATTTTATAAACAGAAATGTTGATTCCGAGATTGAGCGCCTCAAGGGTGAGGTGAACATTGCCGAGATTTTCGGTGTAAAGACCATGCGCCATGATGCGACTATAGGCCCGGAGGCCGAAAGATTTTCCAAGACAGGCTTTGAAAAATATTTGCCTGTGCTTGCAAAGGGCTGTAAGGCGGTCACGGAATACGCAAAGACAAAGGGCATTAAAACCTCAGTTGAAAATCACGGATTTTACTGTCAGCAGAGCGACAGGGTAGAGGCACTTATAAATGCAGTCAATGACGATAATTTCGGCTGGCTTGTTGATATAGGCAACTTCCTTTGTGCAGACGAAATGCCGCTTGATGCCGTAAAGGTCGGCGTGAAGCATATTGTTTATGCGCACGTTAAGGATTTTTACTTTGCCGATAAAAGCGTTCCGACTCCAGAGGGATATTTTGACACGAGAGACGGCAACCATCTTTGCGGTTCGATTCTCGGCGACGGAATTGTTCCCGTTAAGGAATGCGTTGAGCTTATAAAAAATTCGGGCTACGACGGCTGGGTAACTCTCGAATTTGAGGGCAGGGAGTGCCCGTTGACGGCTGTGCCGAAAGGCTTGGAATATTTAAAAAAATTAGTATAAAAGGAAATGATTTTGTTGAGCGAAAAAAGAATTGAAACTAAATGTGTTCAGGGCGGCTATACTCCGGGTAACGGTGAGCCGAGACAGATACCCATAATCCAGAGCACCACATATAAATACAACACCAGTGAGGATATGGGCAAGCTTTTTGACCTTGAGGCAGAGGGCTATTTTTACACAAGGCTTCAGAATCCGACCAACGATATGGTTGCAAAAAAGATTTGTGAGCTTGAGGGCGGTTCTGCGGCTATGCTTACCTCTTCGGGACAGGCTGCCTCATTCTATGCAGTTTTCAATATCGCAAACTGCGGCGATCATGTTGTCGCTTCTTCCATGATTTACGGCGGAACATATAATCTCTTTGCCGTTACGATGAAGAAAATGGGCATTGACTTCACTTTTGTTGAGCCGGACTGCTCGGATGAGGAGCTTGAAGCCGCATTCAAGCCGAACACCAAGCTTGTTTTCGGTGAAACTATCGCAAACCCTGCTTTGACTGTTTTCGATATTGAAAGATTTGCAAATGCCGCTCATGCGCACGGGGTTCCTCTAATCGTTGACAATACGTTTGCAACTCCTATTAACTGCCGCCCGTTTGAGTGGGGAGCGGATATCGTCACTCATTCAACGACAAAGTATATGGACGGCCACGGCGCAGGCGTCGGCGGTTGTATAGTCGATTCGGGCAGATTTGACTGGATGGCTCATGCCGATAAATTCCCCGGACTTTGCACTCCCGATGACAGCTACCACGGCATTGTTTATGCCGAGCGTTTCGGAAAAGAAGGCGCTTTTATTACAAAAGCGACCGCTCAGCTCATGCGTGACTTCGGCTCTATTCAGTCACCTCAGAACGCTTTTATTCTCAATCTCGGACTGGAAAGCCTTCATGTAAGAATGGCAAGGCACTGCGAAAACGGTCTTGCGGTCGCAAAGTTCCTTGCTTCCCATGATAAAATCGAGTGGGTTAATTACCCGTCGCTCGAGGGCAACAAGTATTATGAGCTTGCTTTGAAATATCTTCCGAACGGCTCATGCGGAGTTGTCAGCTTCGGAATAAAGGGCGGAAGAAAGGCCGCCGAAAAATTTATGAAAAATCTTAAGGTTGCCGCGATTGAAACGCATGTTGCCGATGCAAGAACCTGTTGTCTGCATCCGGCGAGCGCAACTCACCGCCAGATGAACGATGCTGAGCTTGCCGCTGCGGGAGTACCCGCAAACCTTGTTCGCTTCTCATGCGGACTTGAAAATTCCCAAGATCTTATTGAGGATATTGCACAGGCGCTTGAGAAAATCTGATTAAAGAGTGATATCTAATGCCAATTAAAATACCGAACGGATTGCCTGCCGTCAAGGTTCTCCACGATGAAAATATTTTTGTAATGACGGAAAAAAGAGCAGTTAAGCAGGATATCAGACCGCTGAAAATTCTGCTTCTTAATCTTATGCCGAAAAAAATTGAAACAGAAACCCAGTTTGCGAGACTGCTTGGCAATACTCCGCTTCAGGTTGAAATGGAAATGATGTATACAACCTCTCACAAGTCGAAAAACACCTCTGAGGGACATCTGTTAGCCTTTTACAAAACCTTTGACGAGATTAAACACAATAAATATGACGGTATGATTATTACCGGTGCTCCTGTTGAAAATATGGAGTTTGAAGAGGTTGAATACTGGGACGAGCTTTGCAAAATCATGGAATGGAGCAAAACCCATGTCACCAGCACCTTTCACATTTGCTGGGGCGCTCAAGCGGGGCTCTATTATCATTTCGGGATTCCGAAAATCCATCTTCCGCAGAAGTATTTCGGCGTTTATCCGCACAAGGTAAACTATAAAAAGTCGATTCTTTTCCGTGGCTTTGACGAGACATTTATGGTGCCGCAGTCAAGACATACAACTGTTTTGACCGAGGACATAAAAAAGGTCAAAGAATTGAAAATTCTTGCGTCGTCATCGGAAACGGGAGTTTATGCTATCTCCACGAACAAGGGCAAGCAGATTTTCATAACCGGACATTCCGAATATGAACGCGACACTTTGAAAAACGAGTATCTCAGGGATAAGGAAAAGGGGCTTGATATTGCCGTTCCGAAAAATTATTTTCCGAATGACGACCCGTCCAAGGAACCTATTGTCTCATGGAGAGCTCATGCAAATTTGCTTTTCTCCAACTGGCTGAACTATTTCGTATATCAGACAACACCGTATGATATCGATATGATTGAATGATAAAAATATAAAGCAAGTAATTTTTTAACATCTTGCTAACCTGTTATTTTCCTTAATATTTCTTTATTCTAAAAACTGTTGACGGATAAGGTGCTTGTATGATATGATACAGAAGTCAGCACCATGTTGATAGTATTTTAAAAAAGGAGTCTTGTATGGAAAAGAAACACGAGTTAAAATTCTTTGCAAAGCCTGCAAAGGGAAAGATGAAAGGTTTAGTCATTGTTTTCGTATGGATCATGTTGTGGAACCTGATTTATCAGGTTGCTCACGGAGCCTGGCATGAGCTGCCGATTGCAAACTGGGCGTTTTTTATCAGCGTAACGATTTTCTTTATGCAGGAAGAGCTTACATACAAAGCCCGTTTTTGGCATACGCTTGTCGGAGGGGCTGTCGGTCTTCTTCTTGCTTCAGGTCTTGTTTGGGTTAATATTTATCTTAAAACACGCGGTGTTCCGTCGCTTGTTTCGATAATGATACCTCTGACGATTTGTATCGCAGCGTTGATTTTGCTTCACCCTTATCTTCCGGTTTTCTTCAACAATGTCGGATTTTGTTATTTTATAATCTCGCTGATTGATGCAAAGTCGGCAATTGATAAGCTGCCGATTTATCTTTTTTCTCTGCTTCTCGGAAGCATCTGCCTTAACCTCGGTTGCAGCGGATTGCTTGCTCTTTATAAGAAGTCAATGATGAAAAAGGCATCGGCAAAGACTTCTTCGGAAAAAGAATAAATTACTTAATTTTTTTCACGTTTTAATTTGCTGAAAAATCTGAATATTTTCAACCTCTCGGACATATCAATTACTGATATGTAAATCCGGGAGGTTTTTCTTTTGAATGATACAGCGCGAATTCGTTCGGTTGAACTCGGCGAATATATCGTTAAAAACAAATCGACTGTCAGAGCTGCCGCAAAGGTGTTCGGGGTTTCAAAATCAACGGTACATACCGATGTAACGCAAAAATTGGAGGAGATTGATCCCGGTTTATGCCGTGAGGTCAGGGAAATACTTGATATTAACAAGGCACAGCGACATATCAGAGGCGGAATTGCCACAAGGGAAAAATACAAAGGCAGCAAAATGAGGTGATTTTATGTGCGGAATTTGCGGACAGGTTTCTTTTACAACGGATTTATCAAAATATGAAAGTCAATTTTATAATATGCAAAATAAGCTTTATTCCAGAGGTCCCGACCGACACGGTGAATTTTTTTCTCAGAACGCCGTATTGATGCACAGACGTCTGGCTGTTGTTGATATAGAAAAAGGCAATCAACCGATGACATATGCTGTTGACGGAGCTGTTTTCACTCTCTGTTATAACGGAGAGCTTTACAATACAAACGAGATAAGAAATACGCTTGAAAGCAGGGGATATAACTTTTTCAGCCATTCCGATACGGAGGTTGTTTTGAAGGCATATGTTGAATATCGTGAAAAATGTGTTGATATGTTCAACGGTATTTTTGCATTTGCTGTTTGGGAGCATGAAACGAGACGTCTTTTTGTCGCAAGGGACAGAATGGGTGTTAAGCCCTTGTTTTATTCGATGACTAAGAGCGGGTTCGTTTTTGCATCCGAAATAAAGGCCTTGCTTGAACACTCTGAAATAGAGCCTGTTATCGACACGCGTTCGCTTGCCGAAATCATGATTATCGGCCCGGGCAGAACGCCTGGATGCGGTGTTTTTAAGGGCATAAGTGAGATAAGACCTGCACATTATGCATATTATGATGAAACAGGCTTAACAATTCATCGCTACTGGAATGTTGAGGCGCACGAGCACTCGGACAGCTTTGAACAGACGGCTGAAAAGGTTCGTTATCTTGTAACCGATTCAATAAAGCGTCAGCTTGTGTCAGACGTTCCTCTTTGCACGTTCCTTTCGGGCGGACTCGATTCGAGTCTGATATCGTCTGTTACAAACGGGGAATTTAAGAAAAGCGGAGAGGTGCTTCATACTTTTTCCGTTGACTATAAGGACAACGAAAAATATTTCAAAAAATCAAAATTTCAGCCGAATTCAGATCCGGAATTTATACGGATTATGGAAAAAAATTTAGGAGGAGTGCATCATCGGATTGTGATTGACACCGATGAGCTTGTCAATGCACTGTATTGTGCGGTTGATGCACGTGATCTGCCGGGAATGGCGGATGTTGACGCTTCAATGCTTCTTTTATGTAAAGCGATAAAGGAACAGGGAACGGTTGCGCTTTCGGGTGAATGTGCCGATGAAATTTTCGGAGGCTATCCGTGGTACAGGGATAAAACCATACGTTCCTCCGAGGGCTTCCCATGGGCGCAGTCAACGGAATATCGAATGTCATTTTTGAATGATGAATTTGCTGAAAAAATTGACGGATCGGAATATGTCTATGAACGGTACAAACTGACGGCAGACAGTGCTCCGCTTTATAATAAAATGAACGTTGATGACATGAAAACGGCGCAGATGATGAAGCTGAATCTTGACTGGTTTATGCAAACTTTGCTTGACCGCAAGGATAGAATGAGTATGTATTCATCACTTGAGGTCAGGGTTCCGTTCTGTGACCACAGAATTGTGGAATATCTTTATAATGTTCCGTGGGAAATGAAGGATCACAACGGATATGAAAAAGGACTTCTTCGTGAAGCAATGCGAGGATATCTGCCCGATGAGGTGCTTTGGAGGAAGAAAAGTCCTTATCCGAAAACGCATAATCCGAATTATCTCGCCGCTGTTTCGTCACGCTTGCAGATTATTATAGATGACGGCACATCTCAACTGTTCGATTTTATAAAAAAAGATAAGTTGCAGGAGCTTTTATCAGAAAATAAAAGTCAGCCTTGGTACGGTCAGCTTATGACCACTCCGCAGACAATAGCGTATTTCATTCAGTTTGATTATTGGCTGAGAAAATATAAGGTTAGGTTTGTTTGAGGCAGGCAGAAACCTATCCTCGGCGCCTCTGTAGGGGAGCTGACTGAGGGGTTTGTTGAAAAATTGATAAAATATTATTTACCCACTCCGTCACTCCTTCGTCGTGCCACCGCCCCTGCAAGGGAGGCAAGAATAATTTCTGCGCCCAAAAGGGGATAAATCTCAAAAAAAATCGTTATAACACCCTATAAAAATTAAAATTTATATTGACCATACGTTAAAAAACCTGTATTATATTTAAAAAAGGGGGATATACATGAATTTTGTTTATAAAATACTTTCTTTTCTAAATATAATTACGCTTTGCCTCGCTATGCTTTGCGGAAATTATCCGGGCTTCACGGCAGCGGAGCTTGATTACGAAACCGCATACGGCAACCCGATGAAGGGCTTTATGCCTTTCTACAGCGAGGACGGTGCCGATTCCTCCGTGCCATACAGCATGGAATGGCTCTATATTCCGATGACGGAGCTTGTTGCGGACGACGGCACATTTACGCTTCGCGGAACGCTTGAAGAAAAGCTTGATAAAATCGCTCGCCGAGGACATCAGGCGGCACTCAGAGTCTACCTTGACTATCCCGATAAGGAATGTGCTGTTCCGCAGTTCATATGGGATATGGGAGTAAAAAAATATGAATACAGCGAATACGGAGGGGGAGTAAGTCCCGATTACAGTGACCAAAGGCTGATTGATTTTCTGCTTGATTTTATTGATAAATTTGCCTTGAATTATGACGGTGACAAGAGAATCGCATATATTACGACAGGCTTAATCGGTCATTGGGGCGAATGGCACGTTTGCCATGAAATCAAGTCCGCAATGGCTTCGAACAAGCAGAAAAGACAGATTATTCATGCATTTGAATATAAGTTTAAGCATACGAATATTCTTACACGTTACCCGGGAACGCCGGGTTCGAACAACGGTCAAATCGGCTTCCATGATGATTCTTTTACATACAACACTATAAATTCCGAAAAAGATTATTTCTTTATCAATCAGTTAAAAAAAGCGTTGAAAACAAATATTTGGAAAACTCAGCCAATCGGCGGTGAATTTCGTCCCGAAGGTCAGGATAATTTCCTTAATGGCAAGGTGACGGAAGATTTTCAGGACTATGACGAGTGCGTAAATAAGACGCATTGCTCATGGCTGATGATGACAGGGGCTTTTACAGGCAAGCTGAGTGACCGGGAGATCAAGACGGCAAATGAAGCCTCGGCAAAGCTCGGATATGATTTTTATGTCGATAAAGTTCAGGTCAAGAAGCTTTTCGGCAAGGCTTATGTCAGAGTCGGGGTTAAAAATCTCGGCGTTGCTCCGATTTACGCTAACCCTGCCGTTTATATCGGAACAGAAGATAACGAGGTTGAGACAAAGCAGGACATAAGCAAGCTTTTACCGGGTAAAACGGAATATTTCACCGCAATAATCGACCTTAAATCGGGTGACAGCGTTCATATAAGAATTGACGATGTTTCAAAATACGGTGCATATGTCCGCTTCTCCAACGTCGGCGGGTCAACCTCATCCGACGGCAAATTTATAATCGGAACGGTTGAGTAAAAATAACAGTCTGCAACATTTTTAAAAATGCGGCAGACTGCTTTTTTATTGTATGTATTTTTCGTATGGTTCAAAATTTTCTTCCGCAATTGTAAGCAAAAACGGAATTGATTTTTCCTTAATAAGAAGCGGTTTGAATTCATCAAGCTTTTGTTTAATACTTTCTTCATCAATAATCAACAAGTTTGATACCACTAATGTTATTAAGCTTAATTTCTTTACTGCATTTCCGAATTTGACTGTTATAAAACCATTTTCCTCGATATCAACGATTTCTCCGCTTTTGAAAAATTTATGTTTTATTTCTGTTCCGACAGGAAATGTATTTTTTAGATATTCCTTTGCTTCCTGCAAGCATTTAAAATTATGCTTTGCGATATTGAGCTCATCGTGATATTTTTCGGCTTTTAACACTCTTTCTTCGTGGAGCTTTCTCGCCTGTGCTGTTATTGGCAAAATGCTCATGCCATTATAAAAATCATAAACCTGTGACGAGTATATAATGTCAAATGCAAGAATATGAAGATTTTTATCAGGATGTAGTTTCGTATCGCAGTTTTCATAGCGTGACATATGTGTTTCAATCAGGGCAGGGTACTTTTTAATTTCTTCAACAAGCATATCGCACATGCGATAAAAAACTTCGATTTTGAAATCGTTCATCGGACCCCAATCATCATAGAACTCCACACAGTCCGCAAAGCTTTTAGCTTGAGTCGCTTTATACATATAGTTGTTGTCCGGGTATCTCAGAAACAAAAATTGCATCGCTGAACGTTGATTATTTACATACAGGTGGCTGTCGGGTGCGTATTTTTTTCTTAATTTTTCGCATGAAGCCAAGAATGTGTCAATTCTGTTTTGCTTATCTTTCAAATCGGTACCGTCATTGTTATAAAGATCCTTAAACATTTTTCTTGCCGTTTCCGGCTCCTGTTTTGCATACTCAGCCAAACCAGTAAACGGCATACTGTACCCATTGTCAATCAGATTTTCGGAAATTTTTAATAAACGTTTCATTTCTGACTCAAAATCTTCTGCATTCAAATCAAATGATTGAAATTCTTCAGCAATTTTCCATTTATAAATCTCTTCATGTACGGTATTTATATACTCGAATTTTTCAATATACTTTCGAAAGATTTCATGTAAATAATTTAAGTTCATTTTATACACCTCTTTTTATAAAAACAGCAGAGTCTATTTTGGCTCTGCTGTTTATCAGTGGTGGAGATGGCGGTAATCGAAACCGCGTCCGAAAATCAATTCCCGCGAATTTCTACGAGCGTAGTTTATCTTTTAAGATTCCCCTCAAGGAGCGCCGATAAACAGGCTTTCCTTTACGGTATCCTTTAGGTCATGATGAATTGCAAGGCTACTCATTCATTCACGTTCACTGCTGATCGACACCCTTATCCGGACCGCAGTACTTCCGGGAAGGATGGGCCGCACTTAGGCAGCCATTAACTGAGTATTATTGTCGTTTATTTTTATAAACTACGGCTTTTATAGTGGTTCCGCGCCACTGCTCGCTTATCACGGTTCAAAATCCCCGTCGAAATCCTTTCATCCCCATGTTATTGAAAGCGTTCCTTCATCGCACGCTCGATGTTTCTTGCGGCATCCTTCTTTGCGGCGACGTCACGCTTATCATACAATTTTTTACCCTTGCAAAGGCCGACCTTGATTTTCGCTCTGCCTTTTTTAAAATAAACCGAGAGGGGAATGAGCGAAAGTCCGTCCTGCTTTACCGTGCCGAAAAGCTTGTTGATCTCTTTCTTGTGCATCAGAAGCTTTCTGACTCTCATCGGGTCACGGTTGAAAATATTGCCGTGGTCATAAGGGCTGATGTGCATTCCGTTAACGAATATTTCTCCGTCAACGATGTTGCACCATGCGTCCTTGAGATTTATTTTGCCCTGGCGAATTGATTTAATTTCAGTTCCGAAAAGCTCAATTCCCGCCTCGTATTCCTCAAGAACAAAGTAATCGTGGTAGGCTTTTTTGTTCTGAGCTACGGTTTTGCTGTCGTTCTTATCCATACCACGACCTCCTTTTAATTATTTTGAATAACCGCCGTTAAAATTTCGTCTGCGGCTTCTGCTGTATCTTGCACGCTCCGCCGCCTGACGTTCCTCTTCACGCTTTTTCTTGGCGTTATAAACTTTTTTGAAGTCCTTTGCGCCTTTGCCGACTCCCGACTTTTTCTTTTCGGGAGCTTTCTTTTTCTTAACGACTCCGTTTTCAATATCCGGATTCTCTTTATAAAGTATAATGCTCCCGCCGATAACCTGTACAACCTGTGAGCTTGTCTCTGCCGCTATTTTTTCGGCGATCTCTCTCGGCTTCTCGGGTGCGCTTTCAAGCAATACCTTTAGCTTTATCAGCTCTCTTGTATTGAAAACCTCATTTGTCTGAGCGATAACGGCAGGCGTTACACCGCTCTTTCCGACGTGAAACAACGGCTCAAGTCGGTTTGCCATGCCTCTTAATTCCGCACGTCTTTTGCTTGTCATTTTTTCTTCCATATTTTACTCCGTAATAATATTTTTAAGCTGCTTTGACATAAGTCTAAGCGCTTTTCCTCTGTGGCTCATTGAATCTTTTTCCTGCGATGTTATCTCGCCGAAGGGCTTGCCGTTTGCCATAAAAATCGGATCATATCCGAATCCGCCGTTCCCGTGTCTTTCCGTGAGAATTTCTCCCTCACATTCGCCTCTGACGGTTATTATTTTACCGTCGGGGAAAACGCAGCATGCGGCGCAGACAAATCTTGCCGTTCTCTTTTCTTTCGGGACGTTTTCGAGATTTTTCAGAAGCTTGTTAATGTTCGCTTCGTCGTCGCCATGTATACCCGAATAGCGTGCCGAATAGACACCCGGCTCACCGTTAAGATAATCAACGCATAAACCCGAATCGTCGGCGATACACGCAATTCCGCTGTCCTCACAGCCAGCAACGGCCTTGAGCTTTGCGTTTTCTTCAAATGTAGTTCCGGTTTCCTCAACGTCACGAAGATCACATCCGATATCCTCGGCGGTGACAACTTCAATTCCGAGAGGGGAGAGTATGCGCTGCAATTCGATCTTCTTTTTGTTATTATGTGTCGCAATCAGAAGCTTCATTCCGCTATTTCCTCCGACGGCTTTTCTTCCGATTCTGTGTCCATGAACATGTTTTCCTCGTCATGCTTTACTTCATTGTCAAAGAGTCCATCGGCAAAAGCCTTGGGATTGAACGGCTGAAGGTCATCTATCTTTTCGCCGACACCAACAAATTTAACCGGAACCTTAAGGTCATTTTTTATTGCAAGAACAACTCCGCCCTTTGCGGTTCCGTCAAGCTTGGTAAGAACTATTCCGGTGATTTCGCAAACATTTTTGAAGTCTCTTGCCTGATTGACTGCGTTCTGACCAGTTGTTGCGTCAAGAACAAGCAGGCTTTCACGGTCGTTATAGGGGAGTTCCTTATCAATAATTCTGTAAATTTTTGCAAGCTCGTCCATGAGGTTCTTTTTATTGTGCAAACGTCCTGCCGTGTCGCAGATAATTATGTCTGCGTCTCTTGCAATACCTGCCTGAATCGTGTCAAACACAACCGCGGCGGGATCTGCACCTTCATGGTGCTTGACTATATCAACTCCGGCACGGTTAGCCCATTCCTCAAGCTGGTCGATTGCGGCGGCACGGAATGTATCTGCTGCGCCGAGAATGACCTTTTTGCCCTGAGCCTTATACATCGCCGCCATTTTACCGATAGTCGTTGTCTTGCCGACACCGTTAACGCCTATAACAAGAATGATTGACGGCATGGTGACAAGACCCATATCTTCGCCGCCCTCAAGCATTTCCGAAACGATCTCCTTGATTGCGCCCTTGACCTGAGAGGATTTTTTGAGATGGTGCTTTGCAACATATTCTCTGAGCTTCTCGCAAATCTCAGCCGAGGTATTCATTCCGACGTCGCCCATGATGAGAATTTCTTCAAGATCGTCATAGAGCTGATCTGTGATATCCTCATTTTCGCTGATAGCGGCGTCGATAGCACCCGACATGGTTTCTCTGGTCTTTTTCAGACCTAAATTAAACTTTTTAAAAATACCAAAAGCCATATTTTCCTCCGATCAACGTCCGTCGCGGATGTTCTTTATAATATTGTCAACAACGCTTCTGAGCTTGCTGTCCTCATGGTAGCGCTTTGTAAATTTATCAAGACTGTAAACAACCGTTGAATGATCTCTGTTGAACTCACGTCCGATAAGCTTTGTTGAAAGTCCGGTCATTTCTCTGACTATATACATTGCCATCTGACGCATTTCTGTTGTCTGAGCGTTTTGCTTTTTTGAATAAATATCGGCACTGTCCGCTCCGTAGGTTCTCGCGACCTCTGTAACAATCTTGTTAATCGTAACCGGAGTCGGACTGTTATCGACGATGATATCCTTAATTGCCGTTTGAGCTGTCATTATATTGACGGGCATACCCTGCATAGTAACGAATGCCTGCATTTTCTTGACTGCGCCCTCAAGCTGACGAATGTTGTTTTTAAGCTTCTCGGCGATGTATTGAACGATATCGTCCGGAAGGTCAAAATTGAGAACCTCGGCTTTTCTTTTAATAATTGCCATTCTTGTTTCAAGATCGGGCGACTGAATATCAGCCATAAGGCCCCATTCAAAGCGATTGCGAAGTCGATCCTCAAGGAGAGCTATTTCCTTCGGAGGTCTATCTGATGTCAGAACGATCTGATTGCCTGCCTGATAGAGCGCGTTAAAGGTGTGGAAAAACTCCTCCTGAGTTGAGTCCTTACCTGCGATAAACTGAACGTCATCAACAAGAAGTATGTCGGCGTTTCTGTATTTATCGTGAAAAGCCTCGGTGCTCTTCTGTCCGATATATTTGACAAGCTCGTTTGTAAAGCTCTCTCCTCTTGTATATACAATATTTGCTTCAGGGTGGGTAAGCTTAACTTGATGAGCGATAGCATTGAGCAGGTGAGTCTTGCCGAGTCCCGAGTTGCCGTGAATGAAAAGGGGATTATATTTTCCGCCCGGGTCATTGGCAACGGCGTTTGCTGCGGCATAAGCAAATTTGTTAGATGCGCCTACAATGAAGGAATCAAACGTATCCTCGTCCGTGAGAGCGTCTTCGGTTTCCTCAGCCTTAACGGGTACCGCTTTTTCAACATCAACAAGAATGATTTGAATATCAAAACCGATAACGTTTTTGAAGGAAGATTCCAGCTTATCCATGAATCTGCTTTCAACAATTTTACGCTTAAAGTCAGAAAGAGCGATAACGACCTTGTTATCGTCAAAGCTTACAAGCTCCATGTCCTTGAACCAAACATTATATATGGATTCGGAAACCTGATTTTTACATTCCTCTTTTACCATTTCCCAAAGTTCTGCGAATGAATCCATGTGTTTTTTACATCTCCTGTTTGATTTTTACCGAAATAGTATAGCATACGAAATGATTAAATGCAATTAGTAATTTAAACAATTATAACGTAAAATAATAATAATTTTTTAAATGTAAATCTTTTATTTACAAAATAATGATTGACACAGGGCGAATTTTATTATATAATATCTCAACGTGAGTGCATATGCATTATTGCATTGTTGACACTCAGAATAACAAAGTACAGTATTGAAACGGAGGTCAGAAAGATGAAGAGAACTTACCAGCCCAAGAAGCGCCACAGAAAGATGGAACACGGTTTCCGCAAGAGAATGTCTGACAGAAACGGCCGCAAGGTTCTTGCACGTCGTCGTGCAAAGGGCAGAAAGCAGCTTACTTACTGAGTTGTTTGATTGGCAGGCGATTGCCTGACTGATTAAACGTACTTGGATTTTACGGTAGACCACCGTTGAACGGATTTGATGTTTTTGCCCGAGAAGAATTATATTGTTTTAAAGCAAAATAGCGATTTCCGACGAGCTTACGGCAGAGGAAAATCATTTTCTGATCCTGCGTTGGTTACTTATGTTTTAAAGAATAACCGCGCGGGAGTTTGTCGTATGGGTATTACCACAAGTAAGAAGATCGGCAATGCGGTTGAGAGAAACCGCGCAAGAAGGATCATCAGAGCGGCATTCAGAGATAATCTTCCGTATTTAAAGAACGGATATGACTTCGTCTTTGTTGCCAGATCCAGAACCAAACATCTCAAAAGCACGGATATTTCGGCAATTATGTCGAAGCAATTTTCAAAAGCGGGCGTGAAAAAGATATGAGAAGCTTTCTCATCAGATGCATCAAGTTTTACCAAAGGCACATTTCGCCTCATCTGCCGCCCATGTGCAGGTATTATCCGACCTGTTCCCATTATGCCGTTGAAGCGATTGAAGTTTACGGAGCATTTAAAGGCTCACTTATGGCTCTCGGCAGATTGCTTAGGTGCAATCAATTATTTAAGGGAGGTTATGACCCCGTTCCTCCTAAAAAAGAAAAGGGTCGCAAAGAATAAAGGAGACAAAATATGTATAACTTCCTTTACAAGTATATTACACCGATTTTCGGTTATATTATGCTTTTCTTTTACGGAATTGTTGACGGTTTTAACGGAAGCTACGGTATCGCGATCATTCTTTTCACGATTTTTGCCCGTCTCGTAACGCTTCCCACAACAATAAGCCAGCAAAAGAGTATGGCAAAGCAGCAGCGTCTTGCACCGAAGATCAGACGAATTCAAGAAAAATATGCGGGAAATCAGCAGAAGATTCAGGAAGAAACTCAGAATCTTTATGCCAGAGAGGGCTATAATCCCATGTCGGCAGGTTGTCTCCCGTTGCTTATTCAGTTCCCGTTTATTATCGGTCTTTACGGCGTGCTTTACAATCCGCTTCGTTATGCGATCGGACTTGATGCTGCAACGTCACAGCAATTCGTAGATGTTTTCTCTAATATGGTTAAGGACGGGGTTGTTACTGTCGGTTCAAAAGTTGACAGATACTATCCTCTTTATATCATTGAGCATTTCTCGGAAGTAATGGATTATATTTCCTCAAAAGGAATTACAACCGTTTCGGCTGATGCAATTTCCAGAGTTCAGTCATTTATTGATGCCAAGAGGTTTATCTTCCTCGGTCTTGAGCTTGGTGTTCAGCCGCAATATAAGGTGTTCAATAAGTATTGGCTTATTCCTATCCTTTCGGGTGTTACATCATTGATTTCCGCGATTGTCACGCAGTTGCAGCAGAAAAAAACAAATCCTGCCGCAAACACACCCGGAATGGGTTGTACAATGCTTATGATGCCGGCAATGTCGGTTTGGTTTGCATTCATGTTCCCGAGCGGAATCGGAGTATACTGGATTGCGTCAAATATATTCGCATTTTTCCAGACATTTATTATGAAAAAATTCATGTCTCCGCAGAAGAACATTGCGAAGCTTATGGTTAAAGAGACAGTTGAAAGACGTTCGAGAGAGAACAGCATTAAGCGTATCAAAAACATCTGAAAATTATGAAAATAACACTGTAAAGTGTAGATCTACAGAGGTGAAAACCGTTGATTAAAGAAGCATTCGGAAAGGGCGCAACCACAGAAGCTGCAATCGAAGCCGCTAAAAATGAGCTTGGAGCACCGTGGGACGCCGATGTACAAATAGAAGTTTTGAAAACAGCCAAGAAAAAGACTCTCGGTCTTTTCGGCGGTTCTCTTGCCGAGGTTAGAGCTTACTATGAGGTTCCGGACGAGGTTAAGAAGCCCGAGCCAAAGCCTGCCGTTAAGAATCAGAAGCCGGCAAAGCCGGAGAAAAAAGCAGAGGCTAAAAAGCCCGAAGCCAAGAAAGAAGCTGCTCCCAAAAAGCAGGAAGCTGTCATGGAGACGGAAAAAACCGTCGGCGAAGCTTCAAAGGCAGCCGAGGCTTATATAAAGGCTGTTCTTGAAGGTATGGGAGTAAAGGACGCTGAAGTTACTTCGTGTGAAGACGATGAAAGCGTTTATGTACAGCTTGACTGCGGTAACGACTACGGCTATGTTATCGGCAGAAGGGGAGAAACCCTCGATGCAATTCAGTATCTTACAAGGCTTGTTATAAACAAAGGTAAGGATAATTATAAGCGTGTTTCAATCAACGCAGGCAATTACAGAGAAAAGAGAGAGGTAACTCTCCGTGAGCTTGCAAAGAAGAACGCTGCAAGAGTCAAGAAATACGGCAGAAATGTATGTCTTGATCCGATGAATCCGTATGAGAGACGTATTATTCATACAACAATTCAGGAAATAGAGGGCGTCGATTCTCATTCGATAGGCTCGGAAAGTGACAGAAGAGTAGTTATTACTCTCGCCGAGGGATTTAAGGCAACCAATCCGTCGAACGGCAGAGGTCGCAGAGGGGATTACAGAAGACACGACAACCGTTCGCAGTCAAGGGAACAGCAGGCACCTGCGAGAGCGCCGCGTTCCGATCTTGAGGGATCGCTTTACGGCAAGATTGAGCCAAAAGCAAAAGAGGAATAATCATTAAAAGAAGCGGACAATATAATTATGTTGTTCGCTTTTCGTCGTTCTCCCGAGGTTTTATTTTGCGGGCTTCGGATTCGTTTAAATGGAGTTGATTTGATGGATAACAAAGAAAGAAAAGACGCTTTGGAAAACATGGATGAATTCAATCAGAAGTATAACCACTATCTTTCCGAAGATGAGGAAACTCATATTGTTCCCGTTCCCCACTTTGAAAAAAACGACGGGATTGAAGATGTCAGCTCATACAGTGAGGATGTTAAGGCAGAGGATCCCGATTTTGATGCAGACAGTGACGATGAGCCGACTTTGGAAAAGAAAGAGAATTTCTTCACAAAGAATAAGCACAAAAACACAAAAATAATTGCCCTTTGCCTTGTAATCGTTTTCCTGCTCGGTATCGGCGCCGGTTTAGTTTGGATCTACGTTTCAACAAAGAGCAAGGGCTACGGCGACGACGGAATTGACTATAACAAAATTGACAAAAATTATCTTGTTGATGATAATACCCAGTTTAAGGTTATGGGAGATATTGATGCCGACTCGCTCAACGCTTTCCTCTATCAGTGGGCAAACAACGGCGGAGATAAGATGTCGAACAAGAATATTATAAATGTTCTTCTTTGCGGCGTTGACAGCGAATTTAATCTATGCGACTCGCAGATACTTATTTCCATCGACAAGAAAAACGAAAAGATTACAATGGTTTCTTTCCTTCGAGACAGCTGGACATATATCAGAATGCCCAAGGAGGACGGAACGTATTATGACGAATACGAAAAGATAAATGCCGCTTATCACGGCGGTCCGAAAACTCTTTTACAGACCATTGAAAACAATTATAAAATTAAAATTGACCAGTATATAGCGGTTGACTTCAAGTCATTCCCGAAGGTAATTGATGCAATCGGCGGAGTAACGGTCGATGTTCAGGACTATGAGGCAGATTATATCAGAAGAACGTCGTCTCAGACTAATTTTCCTTATGGCACGGCAACGTTGAACGGCAAGCAGGCGCTTATCTACAGCCGAATTCGTCATTGCGACGACGACAGCGACCTCAGCCGTACAAGACGTCAGAGATCTGTTATCAAGTCGCTCATCGACCAGGCAAAAAAAGCCTCTAACGGCCAGCTTGTTAACGCCTATAAGCAGGTAACGGGTTATCTCAGGACCGGATATACACAGAAAGAGGTTCTTTCTCTTATCGCAACGGCTTATTCGCATAATTGGATGGATTTTGAAATCAAGGAATACATTATGCCCAATGAAGATTATGTTGAAAGAATCGGCGGTTACATCAATTCTTCAACATGGGCTTGGACAGTTGACTATCCTCTCTGTGCTCAGAGACTTCAAAAACTTCTTTACGGTAAAACGAACATTGTCCTTGCCGCAGACCGCGTCAGCCCGCTTGACTCGGTATCAAACAGACGAGACACTACTACGGACAGCAGCTCGGGCAATTCATCGTCGGGAGATTATTCAAACTATAATAACGATAACGGCTATGTTGAGCCGGATGTCCCCGATATTGAACCGGTAACTGAGGAACCCACTGCGGCACCGGAGGAGCCGGTAACCGATGAACCGTCACCGGAGGAGCCGGAAGAGCCGACTGCTGCAAACGAAGAAAACGACCGTAGATTTACTCTTTTCGACCGCAGCAACGACTGAAGCAAAATTTAAAATACATTTAAAATAATTACAGGACAGAAGCAATTTGCCTCTGTCCTGTTTTTTTAAGATTCATATAAGAATTGATGCAATGCCGTTTTGTTCTCTTCAAGATCCGGAACAAGGACGTCCTGACCGTCAATCATTTCGCTCGAATAACCGTCATCGGTCGGAATTCTGAACTGATCGTTGCCGTATTTCAGCAAGGCTATTGCTCCGAAAGCTTTTAAAGTCATCTTGACCGGTGAAATATCCGTTGTAATAAGAGGAAGTACATCGCTCATAACCGAGAGCGTAGTAATCGGATTCTGAGAAACTATCTTTTTAAATATGGAATTCATTACCTTACGCTGACGCTGAGTTCTGTTAAAGTCGGAATCAAGATATCTGATTCTGCAATAAATCAGAGCATAATCTCCGTCGAGAATATTTTCTCCCGAATGTACATTTGCATGGCTTGTCTCATTGATGAAATCGGCTTCGTCTTCGGTAATGTCAACGCTTACTCCACCGAGACCGTCGATAAGCTTTTCAAACATCTCAAAGTCAACCATCACATAATCGTTTATCGAAACGCCGAAATTCTCGTAAATTGTTTTCAGCAAAAGCTCCGCTCCGCCGTAGGAATAAGCTGCATTAAGCCGCCCGTCGTCATATCCGGGGATTGAAACCCACAAGTCACGCATGAATGATGTCATTTTGATTTTCTGATGCTCTTTATCTATTGTAACGAGAATCATTGAGTCGGAGCGTTGAGACGTTCCGTCCGATTTATCGCAGCCGATGAGAAGAACGTTATAATAATTCGGATCCTCGGTGAAATTTAAGTTGCTACTTTGAACATAATTTGTTTTTGCGCACATTGAATAAACATAACCGAAGCTGCCGACGGGAATCAGGGCAATGAGTAAAAGGAAGATAATAAACAGTGTTCCGCAGCCGCAACCGCAGCCTTTTTTCTTCTTTTTCTTTTCGTTTTTGTTTTTTATGTCTGAGCCTTTTCCGCTATCCTGCCTCGGAGGAATCTCCCCGTTTTGGTAGCTCTCAAAGGTTCCGAGCCGCTCCTGATTTTTAATTATTTCTTCGTATTTTTGCTGATTAAGTCTGTCTTGAAAGTCTTTTTCGGACTGAGTGATCGGTATTTCACCCGTATCGTCCCTCTTTTTATAGTTTTTAAAATAAATATCGCTCATTTTTTCACCTTCTAATGCAATATTTTACTATATCTTTTCTTTTTTTACAAGAGTTTTGAAAAATATATGAGCGTTTTAATTGACTTTTATTACATTTTAAATTAAAATATATGGGTAATCGTTGATTATCATACAAGCAGGTTGGGCAGTTGCATGCATTTTGCATGAGGAAAGTCCGAGCCCCATAGAGCAGAATAACGGCTAACGGCCGCCGAGGGTAACCTTAGGGACAGTGCAACAGAGATATACCGCCGCTTCAGCGGTAAGGGTGGAAAGGCGAGGTAAGAGCTCACCGATCGCGTGGAAACATTGCGATCCTGTAAACCCTATTCGGGGCAACACCGACCGATTAGGCTTGCTCGGCCTATTATTTCGAAGGGTGGCTTGAGCTGTGGAGTAATTCACAGACTGGATAGATAATTGCCTTAAATGACAGAACTCGGCTTACAGACCTGCTTGTATGAAAGTCAACGATTTTTGCAATGCATCTTAATTTGTACAGTATTGCCTTAACATTATATTCCTCACTGAATATTATATCAGTGAGGTGATTTTATGCAAAATGCTTTTGTCTGCGGTATTGTTGCGGCTTTGAGCTTTATCGGCTTTGTTTGTATAATTTATTTTATTATGCTTTGTTTTTACCGTCCAAAGGGCAACAGCAGCTATATAATCAAGATTCCGTCGAAAATCGACAGGGGAGAGGCTGAAAGCCTGATTTACGGTGCATATTTAAAAAAGATGATTTTCGGCGATCTTATTTTTGATGATATTATTATTGACAGGAGCGAGCTTTCCGATGAAGAAAAAGAGCTTGTTGATATTTTAATAAACGAAACGGATATATACATAAATATAATTGACGCCGAAAACGACAGTGAGGAAAAAGATGAACGACAACCTTGAGGAAATCCACGGATATGTTGAAGAGCTTGTTTTCCGTAAGCCTGAGAACGGGTTTACGGTTCTTGAGCTGTCCACCGAAGAGGAATACATAACCGTTGTCGGAGTTCTTCCCGAGGTCAATGTCGGCGAGGAGCTTAAGCTCAGAGGGTCATGGAGCATTCATCAGACCTTCGGCAAGCAATTCAGAGCCGAGCTTTGTGAACGTTCGCTCCCGTCCACCGCAGCCGATCTTTACCGTTACCTTGCTTCGGGAGCGGTTAAAGGAATCGGACCGAAAACGGCTCAGAAAATTATTGAACGTTTTGGCGATGAAGCCTTTGAGGTGCTTGAAAAGCACCCGAAATCATTGGCACTGATCAACGGAATATCCCTCTCGAAAGCGGAGAAGATTTGTCAGGCTTTTAATGAGCAATTCTCTGTCAGGCAGGTTATGATTGCGCTTGAGCGACTCGGTCTGACAGCTTCGGAATGCTTGAAAATTTACCGGCTTTACGGTGCAAATTCCGTTGAAGTCGTTGAGATGAACCCGTATGTGCTTTGCGGCGAGGGCATCGGCATAGGCTTTGAAAGAGCCGAGCAGATAGCCGATGAAATGAATGTCAAGCCTGCACCCGAATTCAGAATTCAGGCAGGCGTTATGCACGTTATAAAGCATAATCTAAGAAACGGTCATACCTGTTTGCCCCGTGAAAAGGTTATTGCTCCGTCGATCGGTCTTCTTGATACAAATTCCGATGAGATAGAAAAGGCAATTGATTCACTTCTTGACAGTCATAAGCTTGAACATTTCACAATGAATCAAAAAGAATTTGTTGCGCTTTTTAAGATATATTCGGACGAGCTTTCCGCCTCGGAAAGAATCAAGGTTTTTCTTAAATTTCCGCCTGCGGGAAAACCGACTCTTTTGCAGGATATTGAAAACATTGAACGTGACGAATGTATAGTTTATGACGAAAAGCAGAAAGAAGCAATTATAAAAGCGATAGATAAAGGAATACTTATTCTGACGGGCGGTCCCGGAACGGGAAAAACGACAACTCTCAACGGTATTTTGAAGCTTTTTGAGCGTGACGGACTTGAGGTTGTGCTTGCCGCACCTACGGGTCGAGCTGCCAAAAGAATGAGCGAAATAACGGGCAGAGAAGCGAAAACGATTCATCGCCTTCTTGAGGTTGAGTGGGATAAGAACGATAACCCTCATTTTAAGCATGATATGCAAGATCCGCTGAAGGCCGATGCCGTTATTGTGGACGAGCTTTCCATGGTTGATATTACTCTTTTTTCAAGCCTTTTGAATGCTCTGCCGCTCGGCTGCCGTCTGATAATGGTCGGCGATTCCGATCAGCTTCCCGCCGTCGGCGCCGGCAATGTTCTGCATGATTTGATTGAATCGAAGACCTTGCCTGTAGTCGAATTAAAAAAGGTCTTTCGTCAGGCAATGAAAAGCCGAATAGTAACAAACGCTCACGATATTGTAGCCGGTAAAATGCCCGACCTTGAAACAAAAGATAACGACTTTTTCTTTATGAAAAGAACATCTCCGGCATCTGTAGCTGGTACAATTTCCGAGCTTTGCTCAAAGAGACTGCCTAAGGCTTATGACTTCGATTCCATAAACGATATTCAGGTTCTTTGTCCGTCGAGAAAAGGTGAGTGCGGAAGCGTTAACATCAATAAAATGCTTCAATATGTGCTGAATCCTCCTTCAAAAAACAAGCGGGAGGTCACGCTTGCCGGAAAAACGCTTCGTGAGGGCGACAAGGTAATGCAAATTAAGAATAATTATGATATTCTATGGACAAAGGGCAACGACGAGGGAAGCGGAATTTTTAACGGAGACATAGGTATAATTGAAAAAATCGACTGTGTTTCCTCTGCGTTCTCAGTAAATTTTGAGGACAGAATCGCTGTTTATTCTTTTGAAAACGCCAATGAGATCGAGCACGCCTACGCCGTGACCGTGCACAAGAGTCAGGGCAACGAGTTCAAGGCGGTCGTTATGCCCGTGTTCAATGTTGTGCCGAATCTCTGTTACAGAAATCTTCTTTATACGGCGGTAACAAGAGCAAAAAATATCATGGTTCTTGTCGGCTCGGCAGATGTTGTATATAACATGACAATGAATAACAGCAGAACGAAAAGATATACTGCACTTAAATATTTTTTATCGGAAGCGGAGGACGATTAAGTTGGGACGTTTTAAGGACATTATGATCTTTCTTGTCTCAATGCTGTTTCCCAATCGCTGTATATTTTGCAATGAGCCGATTGATCCGTTTGACAATTATTGCGATAACTGTGCCGTAAATGTTCCTTTTATAAAGGGTGAAGTATGCACTCGTTGCGGTGTTGCCGTCGCCGATTGTGTTTGTAACAAAAGGAAGTCGGTTTATTACGAGAAGGTCGCCGCCCCTTTATACTACGACGGAGATGTGAAAAGCTGTATTCACCGCTTCAAATTCAAAGATGACAGAATGACGGCGAAGCCGCTTGCAAAGCTTATGACAAACACGCTACAAAAGCATTTCGGCAATATTTATTTTGATTATGTGACATATATTCCGATGTATAAAAGCAAGGAGCGCAAGCGCGGATTTAATCAAAGCAGGTTGCTTGCCACGGAGATATCCAAGCTTTGCAATATTCCTTTAGCTGACGGGCTTCTCGTTAAGCTTTATGATACCGACTGTCAGCACGACTGCACCGGTCTTGAAAGAACAGGAAATCTAATCGGAGTTTTCGATGTTGATAAATCATTCGATATTGTCGATAAAACGATTTTATTGATAGATGATGTTAAAACATCCGGCGCAACTCTTAATGAATGCGGAAAAATGTTGTATTTGAATGATGTAAAAAGCGTAATTTGCTTGACTGCTGCAATCAGAAATAGTAAAATAGAAGAAACAAATGATTGATACGAGGTGTTGATTATGAAAAACGGAATTAAAATTTTGATCGCTGTTGTTGCGGTTGTGCTCGTTCTTGTCGGCATTGTTGCCGGGGGCTATAATTCACTTGTTGATGCTCAGACTGCCGTCGAAACAAAGCAGGCGGATATTCAGACGCAGCTTCAGCGTCGTGCCGATCTTATACCAAACTTTGTTTCAACCGTTAAGGGCTATACAAAATATGAGCAGGAGACTCTCACAGCGGTTACAGAGGCAAGAAGCAAGGTTGGCAAGGCCGCTAATGCCGAGGCTCTTGCACAGGCAAGTGATGAGCTTGACAGGGCTATTTCCGTCTGGGTTAATGCTGTTACGGAAGCCTATCCTGACCTCAAGGCAAATTCGAATTATGTTGCGCTTCAGGATGAGCTTGCAGGCACGGAGAACAGAATAGCCGTTGCAAGAAAGGACTATAATGAAGCGGTTCAGAGCTATAATGCCGCTATTAAAAAGTTCCCGAAAAATATTCTTGCCGGAATGTTTGGATTTGAAAAGGCGGATTTCTTCAAGGCTGACGATAATTCGCAGACAGTTCCTAATGTGGAGTTTTAAGTTATGAAAAGAATTATTTCGGTTTTCTCCGTAATTCTTATATTATTTATTATATTTTCTTTTTCCTCTTCGGCCGCAAAAATTCCCAATGCAACAAAAAATTTCTTCGTTAACGATTTTGCAAATGTAATTTCAAACGAGGACGAAGCGAAAATGCAGCAGCAGGGCGAGGCGCTCTATAAGGCGTGCGGCGCTCAGGTTGTTGTTGCTACGGTCGGCAATACGGACGGAGAGGATATTGAGTCTTATTCCCTTGAGCTTGCACGTTCGTGGGGGATAGGCTCCAAGAATAACAATGACGGAATACTGCTCCTTCTTTCTGTTGATGACAGAAAGGTGCGTATTGAGGTAGGCTACGGTCTCGAGGGTGCCTTGCCCGACAGCAAAACCGGAAGAATCCTCGATACATACGGTATTGAGCACTTTAAGAAAAACGATTTTTCGACAGGTCTCACGGCTGTTTATAATTCGCTTGTCAATGAGGTATATATCGAAAAGAACCTTCAACCGGCGGAGGGGTATACTCCCATTTCCGAAGTTAAAGGATCCGACAAAGATACCGACATCGGCTTCATTGTTGTTGCAGTTATTATTATTTTCAGCTTTCTGATGTCATTCAGAAAGAGACGGCGCGGCAAATATTACTCCGATTATGACGATACTTATCACGGCGGCTTCGGCGGAGGATTCTCGGGCGGAGGATTTTCCGGAGGAAGCAGCGGCGGCGGTTTTTCGGGTGGCGGAGGATCGTTTGGCGGCGGCGGTTCGTCAAGAGGCTTTTGAGAAAAAACAAACAGCTTAATTATTATTTGATTATTTTGAAATGAAAGGAGGGCGTTTATTATGCTCGGAACTAAAATCGGCTTTGATCTCGGCACAACCACAATTGCGGCTAATGTTGACGGCAAGGGAATTAAAATAAACGAACCCTCCGTTATTGTTTACGATTGCTTTGAAGAAAAGGTTAAAGCAATCGGAAAAGAAGCATATAAAATGCTCGGTAAAACCCCGGATTATCTGACGGCAATTCGTCCCATAATTGACGGTGACATTTACGATTACGGTGCTCTTGAACAAATGCTTTGCTATTTTATCCAAAAAATATGCGGAAACCGTATTCTTAAACCGAGTATTATAGCGTGCGTTCCGTCAGAGACTAATGAAATCGACAAAAAGACGGTTACAGATCTTTTGATATCCTCGGGAGCGGCGAGAGCCTGTGTAATCGAGGAACCGTTGGCTGCCGCACTCGGTGCAGGGGTCAGTATAAAGAATCCCGAGGGAGTCCTGATCGTCGATATCGGCGGCGGAACAACGGACATTGCCGTTGTAACAAGGGGCTGTATTGCAAACTCCTCGTCTGTCGGAATTGCCGGAAATGCCTTTGATGAAGATATCTGTCGGTTTGCTCGCCGTGAACGTGATACGGTCATCGGATCGATTACAGCCGAGAAGGTAAAAAAACAGGTGGGTGCGGCAAAATTTCTTGACGCTGAGCTTGCCGTTCGTGCGGTAGGCAAGGATTATATAACAAAGCTTCCGAAAAGCATTGAGCTTACATCAACGGATATTTTTCTTTGCATAAGAGAGCATCTTGAAAAAATTGTCGAAAGCATTAAATTATTGCTTTCCGGAACTCAGCCGGAGCTTGTCGCGGATATCGCAAAGAACGGAATGATCATTACCGGCGGAGGAGCAAATATTCGAGGCATTGACGATTATTTTCGCACTAAATTCGGTTTCAATGTCAAATGCGCCGAGTCTCCGGAGCTTTGCGTTGCAAACGGACTCGGGGTTCTTCTCGATGATATAAAGGTGCTTGAAGAAAACGGATATGTTTTCCGTTCCTATGCCGATATGAATGATTTTGAGGAGTAAGCATGATTTCAGAAATTTTTAAAATTACCGACGATTCGGAGGTTTCTTTAACCTCATACATTTCCGATATTTCAGAAGAAATGAAGAACATGAAAACAAAGCCGGCAATTCTTGTTTTACCCGGCGGAGCTTATAAGTTCTGTTCTGACAGAGAAGCGGAACCCGTTGCCCTTGCTTATCTTGCAAAGGGCTTCAATGCGTTTGTTCTTAGATATTCCCTTAACGAAAAGGCGGCATTTCCGACGCCGTTGAATGACGCACAAAATGCTCTGGCTTTTATCAGAAAAAATGCAGAAAAATTTCACACGGATCCCCGAAAAATTGCGGTAATAGGCTTTTCGGCAGGCGGACATCTCGCTGCGGCACTGTCAACAATGTCTGAGGATAAGCCGGACGCTTGTATTCTCGGCTATCCTTGTATTCTTGATTCGACAAGTCCTATTCTCGCAAAGCCTGTTGAGTCCGTTGATAAATATGTTACTTCAAAAACACCGCCGACTTTTATTTTTGCGGCATCGAATGACGGCTGTGTTCCGATAATCAATTCGCTTAAATATGCCGAGGCTCTTGGTAAAAACGGCATAGGATTTGAAATGCACATTTTTAACGACGGTGACCACGGCTTTTCACTCGGAACCGATGTCGTATGTTCCACTCAAACCGGCAGAGAAGCCTGTAGACCGAATTCTTATTGGCTCGAACGTTCGGCAGAGTGGCTTAAAACAATTTTTTAATAACGATTTTTCCTTAGGCGTTGACAATTTTACTGAGTTTTTGTATAATAAATTATTAAAGTTTAGAAGTTATTGAGTGAAGGAAGATAAATTGATGGGTTGCTTGGTTTCGGTTATAATACCGACTTACAAAAGAAAACTGGATTATGTAAGCAATGCCTTACAGTCCGTTTTAAATCAGACCTACGATAATATCGAAATCATTGTTGTAGACGACAGTCCGAATGATTTCCCTTACCGTGACGAAATAAAGAATTATATAGAAAAGCTTAATGACGACAGAGTTATTTATATTAGAAACGAAAAAAATCTCGGCGGCTCTCTTTCAAGAAATGTCGGTATAAACGCTTCCCACGGCGAATACATAACTTTCCTTGACGACGATGACGAATATATGCCCGGCAAAGTAGAGAAGCAACTGAAATTTATGCTTTCAAACGACTGTGACCTTTCTTTTTCAAATATGATTATGTACCGCCTCGACGGCAAGGTTTGCGATTTCAGAGATCATAAAGGTATCAGGTCTTATGACAACGAGACTCTTTTGCGCTACCATCTGACGAAAAATCTCAGCGGCACGCCAAGCTTTATGTTCAAGGCAGATAAGCTGAAAAAAATCGGAGGTTTTAAGGACGCAAAAATGGGTCAGGACTTTTTCCTGATGCTTATTTCGATTGAATCCGGGCTTAAAATTCGATACTTTGATTCCTGCGATGTCAAGGTATATAAACATAACGACGGAGGAATTTCCCAGGGAAAGAACAAAATTGACGGTGAAAATATGCTCTATGAGTTCAAAAAGCAATATTTTGACCGCTTGAGCAAAAAAGAAATTCGCTATGTTAAATTCAGACATAACATGGTTATGTCCGTTGCATATAAACGAAATCACATGTATAATAAAATGATTAAAAGTATGCTTTATGCACTCGTTTCATCACCGGATTTCTTTATTGCGGAAACATTTGCGTTTATTAAAAACATTTTGAGATACAGATATTAACTGAATAACTAAACCTCCTCTTGGTAAAAATTTTACTGTGAGGAGGTCTTTTGATGCAATATAAAAACAAGGTTGAGATCTGCGGAATTGATACATCGAGCTTAAAGGTACTGAAAGAGGATAAAAAGCTTGAATTGATTAAAAAAGCACACAACGGCGACAAGGAAGCAAGGGACGAGATGATTCAAGGCAATCTAAAGCTTGTGCTAAGCGTTATTCAGCGCTTTTCCAACAGAGGCGAGCCGCTGGATGACCTTTTTCAAGTCGGCTGTATGGGCCTTATAAAGGCTATTGATAACTTTAATACCGATTTACAGGTTAGATTTTCGACCTACGCCGTTCCGATGATTATCGGCGAAGTGAGACGCTATTTAAGAGATAATAATTCTGTTCGTGTCAGCCGTTCGCTCAGGGATACGGCGTACAAGGCGATTCAGGCCAGAGAGAAGCTTTCAAACGAGCTTAACCGTGAACCGAGGGTTGAGGAAATCGCAAAGGAGCTTGATATGAACAAAGAGGATGTCGTTATTGCGCTTGAAGCAATAGTCGAGCCGGTTTCTTTGTACGAACCTGTGTATAATGAGGGCGGCGACGCAATTTATGTTATGGATCAAATCGGCGACAGGAATACTCCGGATAGTTGGATGGATGAAATAATGATAAAGGATTCAATAAAAAAGCTTTCTCAGAGAGAAAAAAATATACTAAATCTTCGTTTTATGCTCGGAAAGACTCAGACTGAAGTTGCAAAGGAAATAGGAATCTCACAAGCGCAGGTTTCAAGACTTGAAAAAAGCGCATTAAAAAGGATAAAAGGGCAGTAATAATTGAAAAATCCTACAGTTTGTGATATATTTAAAAAGAAATAATGAACTGTTTTAGGTTATGAAAAAAGGTTTAAAGTTTACGAGAGGGGAGAGGCAGTTGAAAAGAATACTCGAAACTCCGCTTTTGCCGCAGGGTAAAGCAACCGTAGCGGTTTCTTCGGAAGCTGTTGACACGATAAAGGCTCTCAAAAGAACAGGTTATGATGTATTCGAGATTGAACCTAACTCAAAGCTTTCGGCGCCTGTTGCAAGCCACCCCGACTGTAACCTTTTGCAGCTTGACAAAAAAACTTTTGTCTGTGACGAAGATGTTACGCCTTCTTTTATCGGCTACATTAAAAAAAGCAATATTGTTAATAAATTAACAATAGGGAAGGAGACAATAAACGACGAACAGGTGAAGGTTTACAGTGAAAAAATAAGCTCGCCTTATCCGGGTGAGGCTGCAATAAATGTAAAAAAACTTGATAATTGTATAGTGTGCAACACAAAATATATCAGCAGTTCCGTACAGGCTTATGCTGCCGCCAATGATCTGAATTTGTATCATTGCAACCAAGGCTATGTCGGCTGTTCATCTGTTCTGGTTAATCAAAGCGCTGCAATAACTGATGACGATTCTGTTTATGAAACTTTCCGTCGAATAGGATTGGATTGCCTGATGCTTTCTAAGGGTCAAATAAAACTGAGCGGCTACAGTTACGGATTTATAGGCGGCTGCTGCGGATTTATTGACAGGAATTTAATTGCATTCAACGGAAAGCTGAGCACACACGGTGATGCGGATAAAATAAAAAGCTTTTTGAGTAAATATAATGTAAGCTATATTGAGCTGAGCGATGAACCGTTAACAGACATCGGCGGACTTGTGCCCATATTTGAAGAAATAAAATGAATACTCTGTTAAAAGCAGTGACCGATGACTTTTCGGCTGCTGCTTCTTTCTTATATAAAAGCAGCGTTTATATTTGTTATCTGTCTTAATCATTAAATTATTGCTATTTATTGCTCTTTTAATCCCCTTTTTGATACAAAATATTTCTTTTGTATCTTAACTTGATTTTTTAGGCAACATATGATATAATGACATTACCCTATCGTTAAGAGAGAAATTTTTTAGATAAAGGAATGTTTTTATGCACAAGGAAGAGTTTGCCGCATTGCCGCCGTATGTTATAGAATTTCTGAACTACCTTTCGGTTGTTAAAAGCAAATCCGAGCTTACGGTGCTTGAATATGCTTCGGATTTAAGACTTTTCTTTCGATTCCTTTCTGTCTATCGCGGACTCGTTCCGAAAGACAGCGATTTTGAGAAAATTGCAATCGACTTCATTGATCTTGATTTTATAAAAACAGTCAAAATTGCCGACGCATATGCTTTTCTTTCGTATTGCAGAAGCGAGCGTCAGAACAACGATGCTGCAATTGCAAGAAAGGTTTCTTCAATTCGTGCTTTTTTCAAGTATCTTCATGTTAAAATCAAGGTTATTCCCGAAAATCCGATGGAGGAGCTTGAATCCCCTAAGCAAAAGAAAAGCTTGCCGAAATACCTGACTCTTGAAGAAAGCATTAAGCTGCTTGAAAGCGTTGACGGACGCAATAAAGAGCGCGATTATGCAATCCTGACCATTTTCCTTAACTGCGGTCTGCGGCTTTCCGAGCTTTGCAGCTTAAATTACAGCGATATAAAAAGCGATAACACCATGACCGTTACGGGAAAAGGTAACAAAGAACGCACAATTTATCTTAACGAAATGTGCGTCAATGCCGTAAATGCATACATGAAGGTTCGCCCCGTTGACGGCGTAAAGGACAAAAACGCACTTTTTCTCAGCGGCAGAAAATGCCGAATCAGTCCGAAGTCTGTTCAGCATATCGTTGAAAAATATATTGAAAAATGCGGTCTGGGCGACCGTGGCTTATCAACTCATAAGCTCCGTCACACTGCCGCAACGCTCATGTATCAGCAAGGCGGCGTTGATGTTCTTCTTATTAAAGACATTCTCGGTCACGAAAACCTTGCAACGACGGAGATATATACCCATATTGTTAACTCTCAGCTTAAAGATGCGGTTTCGTCAAACCCACTCAATAAATTAAAAGGAAAAAAGCCCTCCGAATAAATATTCAAGTATTGTCTTGATCGCCGATGCGGCAACGATAAATATTAAATTCCTGAAAAAAGATTTGTAGTAAACGGCAAATCCGTAATTCAGGAATTTTGTCGTTTTTGAGATGCTTTTCATAATGTATTCGGACATGTTAATGCTCTCACGGCAGCATAGCACAATTGACAAAAGGCATAGCGTTCCGTAAGGAAAAATCATTATAATGCAGTAGCCGAGACCCTTTAGCGTGTATTCGGTGTATAGAAAATAAGAGATACAACCGACAATGTAGCCGTAAATAAGCGGCATTGCGTTTGTTAAGAGAGAACCGAACACAGAAAGTCCTAGAAAAAATATAATAATCAAAAATACAATCGGAAAGATTAAATATATTAAAAACTCCGAGCCGACTGAGGTTATATCTCTGCTTAAAATAACCGATGTAAAGTAGTCGGTTATTCTCAAAAAGAGCTTACCCTCCCCTTTTCCGCCGACACATCCGGAAATGATTCCCGCAAACGTAAATATTACAGGGATTATTATTTTCCAATTTGAAAGAAAATCATTCACTTTTATACTGTATTTGTGAAGATTAAGTGTTTTCTTTGTTCCGATTACAGCCATAGCTTGTCAACTCCTTTGTAAAGGCTATGCCGAATAGAATAAAAAAATACCGCAAATCATATGATCTGCGGTAAAAAATCAATTTTTCAGGCGGTTTTGTTTATCCTAAATCGGGTTTATCAAGGAATGTTACAAAGCTTCTGTCCGAGTGATCGGTTTCAAAAACAACGATTTCATTATCACCTTTTTTGAGCATCGGAGCAGGAATATAAAGCGTTTTCTGCGGACCTGCCGGATTATAATAGCGTCCGATATTGAAGCCGTTGACAAATACAATGCCCTTTGTGAAGCCGTCAAGACGCATAAAAGTGTCGTGCGGTTCTCCCTCAATTTTGAGCGTGCCTTTAAGGAACGAGGCGGTTTTTACATCTCCGCTTTCGTGCTTGTATTCAAGCAATGAAATGTTATCAAGCGGCAGCGGATACATATCCCATCCGAAATGATATTGGAGATTGAATCTGACGCCCTTGACGCCCTTTCTGTCCATTATTTTCGGTCCGTAGTTAACTCTGCCCATATTCTCGCAAAGTATGTCTATGCGGCTATTCTCGCCTTTTTCGAGCGAAAAGCTGACCGGCTCGCCTTCTCTTGTGCGCTCATAATAGCCCCTATATTTTCCGTCAATGAAAACAACAGCTCTGTCATGGACCGAATCAAACTTAATTTCCGCCTCATCTCTCGGACCGTCAACTGTTGTTGAATAAAGCGTGAAGCCGTAATACTGACCGATATCCTCCATAAACTGAGGTGCGGCTGAGTGAACAGGCTTTGCAAGAAGCTTCGCCGCATCAAAAATACTGCATCTCTCGTCTAATTCAAGCTTACCGTAAGCGGCTTTTTCGGAATTTTTAACCGTCAGCTCAGGAAGGCTGCCGAAACGTTCTTCAATTATTTTTCTGACTTCAAAATAAGCCGGAGTAAGGTCGCCTGCCTCGGAAAGCAGTGCATTATAATCATAGCTTGTTATTGTAGGCTCATATTTATCGTAGTAATTTGCGCCGTTCATATAGCCGAAATTTGTTCCTCCGTGGAACATATAAAAATTCAGCGATGCTCCGCAGTCGATCATGTCCTTGAAAAGCTTAGCAACCTCCTTCGGGTCTCTGACGTGGTGCTTTTCATACCAGTGATCGAACCAGCCGACCCAGTATTCTCCGCACATCAACGGCTGATCCGGTCTGAAATCGTTTAGAACCTTGAAATTCTCATTAGGACGTGATCCGAAGTTTGCAACGCACGGATATTCGGGCAGTGTGCCGCCCTGAAGCATCGAGCTGCTCGCACCGTCGGATGTGAACAGCAGGCAGTCTACACCGGCTTTCTTGTAGATCTCGGCGATTCTTTGCATATATTCGTGGTCGTCACCGTAGCTGCCGTATTCGTTTTCAATCTGCATCATTATGATGTTTCCGCCGTTTGTTGAAAGCTTCGGAACAATGCGCCCGAGAAGCTCGTTATAGTAGCGCTCAACCTTTGAAATGAACAGCTCATCATTACAGCGAATTGTCAAATTCGGATAATTGAGAAGCCATGCAGGCAGTCCGCCCATCTCCCATTCGGCGCAGATATACGGACCCGGACGGAGAATAACATTCAGTCCAAGCTCTTTGGCAATGTCGATATATGCTTCAAGATCAAGCATACCGGAAAAGTCAAAAACATTTTCTTTCGGTTCGTGAAGATTCCAGCAGGTATATGTTTCAACGGTGTTGAAGCCGCATTCCTTTAGCTTTAAAAGGCGATCATGCCAGTATTCTCTCGGAATTCTGAAATAGTGCATTGCGCCTGAAATTATAGTATATTCCTCCCCGTCAAGGAAGAATTTGTTGCCTTTATATGTCAGTATTGCCATAAAATCACCTCGTGAGTATTATACAGAAAAATTGATATGAGGTCAATTGCTAAATAAAAAAGACTTCTCAAAATCGGAGAAGTCTTTTGCAACCGTAATCAATTATTCTATAGAATCAATGTAGTCGCACGCTGCGAGGGCTGCTGTTGCTCCGTCGGCGGCGGCGGTCGTAACCTGACGAATTTTTTTCGTGCGGCAGTCGCCGGCAACAAAAATTCCCCTGGTTGCCGATTCACAGGTTTCATCAATAACTGCGTAGCCTCTGCCGTCAAGCTCAATTACATTTTTAAACGCTTCATTCTGCGGGATAAGACCTATGGCAATGAAAAGTCCGTCAACAGAAAGCTCTCTGCTCTCCCCTGCCGAATCTTTTATTACAATTCCCCTAAGCTCCGAATCGCCGAGGAAGGATTCAACCGTAACTCCCGTTATTACCTCCACATTTTCAAGCTTATAAAGCTGATCCGAAAGCTTCTTTTCGCCTGTCAGAAAATCAAGATTCTGAACAACGTAAACTTTTTTTGCGAGGTCGGAAAGCAAAATTGCCTCCTGTAAAGCGGAATTTCCTCCGCCGACAACGGCAACGGTCTTGTTCTTATAGAAAGCTCCGTCGCATACGGCGCAGAATGAAATTCCTTCACCGACGTATTTCTCTTCGTCTTTAATGCCGAGCATACGGTGTTTTGCGCCTGTAGCAATGATTACAGCCTTGCATTGATATTCGCTGTCGTCTGTTACAACTGTTTTAATGTCGCCGTCCTTGATTTCAAGCACTTCGCATGACTCGACATCTGCTCCCTGCTCGAGCACCTGTTCAACAAGCTTTTCCGCAAATTCATTACCGGTAAGGCTTATAAAGCCGGGAATGTTCTCGACCTTTGGGGAAAAGGTTATTTGTCCGCCAAAAGTCTCTTTTTCTATTACAAGCGTTTTTTTATTTGCCCTGCAAGCATACAGAGCGGCGGTCAGCCCCGCAGGGCCGCCGCCAATTATAATTATGTCGTACATAATTGCTCCTGTTAATTCTTAAGGAATTTTTTGATGTCCGAAACACCCGTATATTTCGTTGCTTCGCCGTCTTTAATTACAACAAGTGTCGGTGCCTGCTTGATACCGAGCTCCTGTGCAAACTCAGCGTTTTCATCGGCAAGAAGCTTTGTGTAATCGAAGCCTGCCTTGTCAAGAGTTGCGGCTGCAATCTTGCAGTTCGGGCATGTTGCCGTTGTGAAAAGATAGCTGGCGTTTTCACCTGCTTCAACCTTAGAGCTTTCGTCTGTCTTTGCTTCCTTTTTTACGCCGTGATGGGTAAGATGAGAATTGGCAATATCATAAACCTTACGGTCTGAAAACTCCTGAGCCTTACCGTCGTTGAAGTTCTGAACGGGACGGTAATAACCGGTGATACGGCTGTAAACCTCTGTGTGCTCGCCACACTCGGGGCAAACGTACTGCTCGCCTGTGAGATAACCGTGGTTCTTACATACAGAATATGTCGGTGAAAGAGTATAATACGGAAGCTTATAGTTCTCTGCAATCTTTCTGACAAGGTTTGCGGCAGCCTTCCAGTCGGGAAGCTTCTCACCGAGGAATGCGTGGAATACCGTACCCGAGGTGTAAAGCGTCTGAAGCTCGTCCTGAATGTCAAGAGCCGAGAAAATATCGTCTGTGTAGCCGACAGGAAGATGTGAGCTGTTGGTGTAGTACGGTGTGTCGCCCTCATGCTGAGCTGCGGTTTTAATATCCGGGAATCTCTTAACGTCGTGCTTTGCAAGACGGTAAGCTGTGGATTCTGCCGGAGTTGCTTCAAGGTTGTAAAGGTCGCCGTACTGAACCTGATAATCGGAAAGTCTTTCTCTCATGTGGTTGAGAACGTCGATGGTGAACTGCTGAGTTTTAGGATCGGTCATATCCTTGCCGAGCCACTTAGCGTTGAGACCGACCTCATTCATACCGACGAGACCGATTGTTGAGAAGTGGTTGTTGAAGGTGCCGAGATATCTCTTTGTGTAAGGATAAAGGCCTTCGTCAAGAAGCTTTGTAATAACGGTTCTCTTGACCTTGAGCGAGCGGGCGGAAATATCCATAAGTCTGTCAAGACGCTCATAGAAGTCCTTCTCGTCCTTAGCGAGATAAGCAATACGGGGCATATTGATCGTTACAACACCTACCGAGCCCGTGCTCTCACCGCTTCCGAAGAAACCGCCGGACTTCTTACGAAGCTCACGAAGGTCAAGACGCAGACGGCAGCACATTGAACGAACGTCGCTCGGCTCCATATCGCTGTTGATGTAGTTTGAGAAATACGGAGTACCGTATTTTGATGTCATCTCAAAGAGAAGTCTGTTGTTTTCGGTGTCGGACCAGTCAAAGTTTCTTGTGATTGAATAGGTCGGGATAGGATACTGGAAGCCTCTGCCGTTGGCGTCGCCCTCGATCATAATCTCGATGAACGCCTTGTTGACCATGTCCATTTCCTTCTGGCAGTCCTTATACTTGAAGTCTACCTCCTTGCCGCCGATGATGCAGTTAAGCTCTGCAAGGTCATTCGGAACGACCCAGTCAAGAGTGATGTTCGAGAAAGGAGCCTGAGTACCCCAACGGCTCGGTGTGTTAACGCCGTAGATAAAGGATTCAATGCACTTCTTGACCGATTCGTAGTCAAGGTTATCATATTTTACAAAGGAAGCAAGATAGGTATCAAATGATGAGAAAGCCTGAGCGCCTGCCCATTCATTCTGCATGATGCCGAGGAAGTTTACCATCTGGTTGCAAAGGGTTGCAAGATGCTTGGCCGGAGCGGAGGTGATCTTGCCTCTTACACCGCCGAGACCCTCCTGAATAAGCTGCTTGAGTGACCAGCCGGCACAGTAGCCTGTGAGCATGGAAAGGTCGTGAAGATGGATATCCGCATTTCTGTGAGCCTCTGCGATTTCATCATCGTAGATTTCGGAAAGCCAGTAGTTGGCAGTGATAGCGCCTGAGTTGCTGAGGATAAGACCGCCTACGGAATAAGTAACGGTGGAATTCTCCTTAACTCGCCAGTCGTTAACATGGAGATAGTTGTCAACGATCTCCTTATAGTCAAGAACCGTTGCGTTGATATTTCTGATCTTTTCTCTTTGCTTACGGTAAAGGATATAAGCCTTGGCAACATCGTCGTAGCCTGCTTTAATAAGAACAGACTCAACGCTGTCCTGAATGCTCTCAACCGAGATTTTGTCATTCTTGATTTTTTGCTCAAAATCCGCGGTTACCTTGAGTGCAAGAAAATCAACAGTATCCGAATTATACTGCTTCTGACATGCGTCGAATGCCTTGGTTATGGCGTCTCTGATTTTGTGAAGGTCAAAGCCGACAACCTTGCCGTCACGTTTTACAACATTATACATACCTCTGTCTCCTTTATTTAGTGTTACGATCGAAATTATATCATATATCTTGTGTGCTGTCAACACCTTTTTTACAATATCTTGTATAAAGGCAATGATACACAATTAAAGCGTGCGCATCTATCCGTGCGTTGCCGCCTTAAATTCCTCTGATTTGCGTTTGCGGCACAAATTCTGCCGCCGCTTTCTGCATATCGAGCATTGTTTGCTTGTCGACTCCGGTTACACTGCTGTCAATAAGATTGCCCGAATCGACAAAATTTTGAAGAAAATATCTTTTTGCACCCTTTATCCAGTCTGCGGCTTTACGAATATCATCTACGCTATGAAATTCTTTAACTATCGTAGTTCTGAATTCATAGTCAACCTTGCCGCTTTTGAGAAATTCGACGCTTTCTTCTATTTTCGACAAATCATAGCTTTTCAAGCCTATTGTTTCGGCATATTTATCCTTACAGTTCTTAATGTCCATTGCGACATAATCGACAAGACCTTCATTAACAATTGTTTTGAGCCTGTCGGGATAGCTGCCGTTTGTGTCTAATTTCACGGCATATCCGAGATTACGAATCTCTTTAATAAAATCACCTATTTCGGGATTCATCAGCGGTTCGCCGCCCGTTATCGCAACTCCGTCAAGAAGTCCGGCTCTTTTTTTTAGAAAAGAAAGAATTTCATCGTCCGTGTAATCGGGCTTTTCGGGCAGTTCGGTTACAAGCAGGGCGTTGTGGCAGAAAGGACAGCGGAAATTACACCCTCCGGTGAAAACCGTACAGGCAACTTTGCCCGGGAAATCCAACAGGGTCATTTTTTGAAGTCCGTCAATACGCATAACAGCACCTCCGAAAGCATATTTTATCGTTCCGAAGTATTCTACCACAACATGATATGGTTTACAACAAGAAAGAAATAAAAATATATACAAACTTTCACTTCACTTTTTGCACAAAATATAGTATAATGGCAGAAAAGTAAACACAAGGGAGTGAAATTATGGAAAAGGAAAGAATGGATTTTACCGATTATACCGATCCTATCTGCCCATTCTGCACCGATCAGTTCAAAAAGCAGCCGCCTGTCCGCCCGATTCCGACTCAGAGGGTGCTTGAAAAGCTTGACGAACACCTTGGCAGGAACGATTATGACTCGGCGGAAAGGCATCTTCTCTACTGGCTCGACGAAGCAAAGGACGGCAGAGACAAGCACGGAATGCTTACGGTTGAAAACGAGCTGATGGGTCTTTATCGCAAGACGAACCGTAAAGAAAAAGCACTTGAAAGCGTAAGAAAAGCTTTGAATTTAATTGATGAATTAAAGCTCGGCAGCGCCGTTGTTGCAGGTACGACTTTTACCAACGCTGCAACGGTTTACAAGGCATTTGCCATGCCCGAGGAATCAATAGAGCATTTTGAAAAAGCAAAAGAAATATATGAAAAGGAATTACAGTCCGATGATCCGCGTCTCGGCGGTCTTTATAACAATCTCGGCCTGACTTTGACCGACCTCAAGCGGTTCGACGAAGCGGAGGAATATTATAATAAAGCGATAAATGTTATGTCGAATAACAAGAACGGCGAATTGGAGATTGCGATTACCTATCTTAATTTATGCGATTTGAACGAGGCGAAGCTCGGCTCGGAGCAAAGCGAAAAGATAATCGATGAGTATATCGAAAAAGCTTATGAGCTTCTTAACAGGGATTATTTGCCGAGAAACGGTTACTACGCTTTCGTCTGTGAAAAATGCGCTCCGACATTCGGATATTTCGGACGTTTTCTTTATCAAAAAGAACTGAGCGACAGAGCGAGGTGTATTTATGAAAGGAATTGAAATTTCTAAGGCTTATTTCAATGAATACGGTTTACCGATGCTGAAAAATGATTTTCTGGAAATACTCCCCTATCTTTGCGTCGGTTTGGTCGGAAGCGGCTCTGACTGCTACGGCTTTGACGACGAAACATCGAGGGATCACGATTTTGAGCCGGGATTTTGTATTTTCCTTCCCGATGAAGATGTGATTGACAGGCGAACGGAATTTCTGCTTGAAAGAGCATATGCCAAGCTTCCGAAGGAATTTATGGGACTTAAACGAAGCCTTGTAAGCCCTGTCGGCGGAAGAAGAAACGGAGTTATACGTATTTCAGATTTTTATCTGAATAAAATCGGCTGTTCAGACGGTAATTTAAACGTTCGTGATTGGCTGACGGTTTCCGAGAGCTATCTTTTTGAAGCAACGAACGGTGAAATATTTTTTGATAATTACGGTAAATTCACTGAAATTCGCAACAGAATACTGCATATGCCCGAGGATATCAGGCTTAAAAGGCTTGCGGGAAATTTGCTTCTTATGGCGCAATCGGGTCAGTATAACTACAGCCGATGCCTTTCGCACGGTGAAACCGGAGCGGCTCAGCTTGCAATAAACGAGTTTGTCAACGCCGCGATGAAAACGGTTTTTCTGCTCAATAAAAAGTATATGCCGTATTATAAATGGAGTTTTCGTGCAATGCGGAATCTCGAACATTTTTCGGCTTTTTCAGACTCTTTTGAATATCTGCTGACAAGCGAAAACGACAGCGAGACCGCCGAGGTCAAGATTGGAGTAATTGAGGATATCGCAGGTATGATAATCGGATATTTGATTGAAAACAACATGACAAAGGCAATTTGCGGCGACCTTGAAAAGCACGCATACTCGGTCAATGACTCAATAAACGACCCCAATATAAGAAATTTGAATATTTTAGCGGCAGTATAAAAAGCAGGCAGTCCGATTGATTCAGACTGCCTGTTCTTTATTTTTCAATACATAATTTAATTGAACCGTCAACAAAAGAACCTTATTTTATAATTGAGAAAATCAAATTCCAAAGATATCTTACAACCTTGTCAAACACCTCAAAGATAACATAGTATTTGCCCATAAAGTGCTTGAGAACTCTGTTAAGTGCGTCGGTGCTGAAAAGAGTTTGTGAAGCGTCAATATCCGAATATGTAAAATCTGTCTTTTCGATAGTATATTCGTCAATGAGCTTGTCACCCTCAACGGTGTATGTTTTAAGATTGAATGTTGACTCGGTGAACTCAACCTCACAGTAGATAAGCTCTGGGCTCATGTAGCTGTAGTTTATCCATGAGTGATGATAAGGCTCATCGTAAACACGGTTCTTGCCGGATGCCGAAGCGGTCGTAATATAAAGTGTTCCATCGGGATCAGTTACCTTATTTGATGTGTAGTCAAGGTCAACCTTTTCGTTGTTAAGCATATTGTAGGAACGACCGTAGTAGTGCTCATGTCCGTCAAAGGCGAGGTCAAACTCAAACTTATCCAAAATAGCCGAATAAACGCCCTGAAGCATATAGTTATCGTTGTCAATCGCATGGTGACCCGTTCCGTATATATCATGGTGGAAAACGGCTACTCTCCACTTTGCGTCGGGGTTAGCGAGTATAGCTCTTTCGGCAAGAGCGTGGCTTTCAAATACATTTACGTTTGTCGTGTTGAAAACAACAAAGAGAACGTCGCCGTATCTAAACCAGTAAGGTGTGCCTGTTTTGCTTGTGGAAACAAGCTGAGAATTCGGGTTGTTTACATAGTGCTGATAGGTTGAACCTTTATGGTCATGGTTGCCGATAGTCGTTGCCATCGGGAGATTTCGCATTGCCTTTGGCGAAAGCGTAGCCGCCCATTCAACGGCACTTGTACCGGTCTGAGTCTGATCGCCGCAGGAAATGATGAAGCTTGTATCGGGATACTTTTTCAAAGCCGTGTTGAGCGTTGTATTCCAGTTTGTAGCGTCCTTGTATCCTGTTCCGTCGTCCACTGCAGAGCACTGGATATCACCGACAAGCAGAGCCTTAAAAGAATCGGTTGAACGGGTTATGTAGAAGGTCGGTTCGCTCCAATTATCCTTGCCGAGAGAATATGAATAATAGTATTTTGTATTCTCCTCAAGGCCTTTTGCGGTAACTCTGTTGGTTTGCTGGCCGTTGTCGGCAAGAGTGCAGTATCCGTAGAAGGTCTTTGCATTTTCCATCTTCTCGTTGTCTGCAATCTTAACCATGGGAACCGCTGCTTTCCTTTCGGAATGCCAGTTAAAATTAAGCTCCGAAGCGTCTGCACCGGGGGTAAGCGCAATTTGAGTATTGTCGCCCTCAACCGTGCTCCAATACTTATCCCATTCGGCGTCAGTCATTGTGTAGTCTGGCAGAAGCAAGCTGTCCGCTGCGTTAACACTCAAGCCGATACAGCCTGCAAACAGAGTGACAATAAGTAAAACAGATATTATCTTTCTTGTATGAACCATGATGATCCCCTTTCAAAATTGATAATTTATAATAACATACTTTTCGAAAAAAATAAATAGACAAATTAAATAAATCGGCACGGTGAGATTTTATTTTCCCATCGTGCCGTAATTTATACGATTTTTATTCAAACATTCCATTTGTAATGCCTGAGGTTGGAATCAATGAATAATGCGCCGACATCAAGAGCATGAATAACCGTTCCGTCATTCATCGGGTAAACGGTGACATCCTCACCTTCTCCGCCGAAATTGTCAATCCATTTCCAACGGTACATGATTCTGTCAAAGAGCTTTTCGACCCTGCCTGTCTTGACATCAATCGAGTAAACAGCTCTGGTATCGTCATTTGAACCGACATAAAGCTTTCCTGCGTAAACCTCGCCACCCTGAATTGCATCTATCGGGGACGAAAGCTTCAGCTCACCGACATAATCAAAAGTCATAAGATCGAAGCAGTAAATAACCTCTGCCGTCTTGCTGTATGAGGAATAAAGCAGACCGTTGGCCGCATCAACCGATACCCAGGGAATGCCTCTTGTAAGAATGCTGTTGGGCAACTCATGTGCCTGTCCGGTGTACTCAAGCGTTTGCGCATCATAAAGAGCGATAACGGGATGTGACCAGATCTTGCTGTCCTCAAGGGAAGCATAGATAAAACCGTTATAATAGCTGATTCCGCCGATGTGCTTTGAGCCGTATTTTTCAACAATTTCATCGGTCAAGGCTTTATAATTACAAGCGTAAACAGTCTGATTGTCAAAGCCTATTTTAACAAGTGAAGTTTTTCCGCTGAAGTACCAGTATTCTCCGTCCGTTGTAACACCCTGAGAACGTTCGAGAGTTTCAAGGCCGACAACCTTGGAATTGGATTCATATTTGTAAATATTGCCGTTGAAGAAGCTGTTAAAGCCGTTGCTGAAAGTTATTATGAGAGCAATAAAAACGGAAAAAGCCCTATAGAAAAACGATTTTACAAAGTTTAATACCGTCAGCATTTTATTGCTCCTTTATTTAATAACACTGTCGCAGAAGCCGATAACATCATCAAAGACGTGTTCTCTGTCAAGCTCATTGAGAATCTCGTGTCTGTCATCTTTATAAAGCTTGCATTGAACGTTGCTGTGACCTGTTGCTTTAAGCTTTTCAAAGACTTCGTTAACTCCCTTTGAATAAGCGCCGACCGGATCCTCTTCGCCCGCAATAAGAAGAATGCTGAGGTCCTTCGGAACCTTTCTGTACCAGCCGTCGGTAGAAACGGAGTCAAGAAGTTCAAACATATTCTTGTAACCCGATGCCGTGAACAGGAAACCGCAATCGTCATTGTTAATATACCAGTCAACGTTTTCCGTGTTCCTTGAGAGCCAGTCAAAAGCGGTCCTGCCCTCTGTGCGCTTGTTATATGTACCGAAAGCAATTTTATCAATCAGCTTACTCGGGTGCTTTTCACCTTTGACCTTTGAAATGAGTGAAGCGAGAAGAATTCCTACGCCTGCACCCGGATTTTTTCCGCTTGTGCCGCAGATCACGGCTGCTGCAATATCGTCGGCATATTTTGTAATATAGCTTCTTGTGACGAACGAGCCCATACTGTGGCCGAAGATAATTACAGGCTTTTTGAACTCGTCTTTAGCAATAAGAGTGAGCTGATGAGCGTCATCAACAAAGCCCTTGCCGAAAGCGTTTTTCTCGCCGCCGAAATAGCCTTTAGTTCCGTTCGGTGCGACTGATTTTCCGTGACCGATATGATCGTTCATAATGAAAGCGAAGCCGGCATTGCAAAGAGCAGTTGCAAACTCCTCATATCTTTCACCGAATTCAGCCATGCCGTGAACGCCCTGAACAACAGCCTTAATTCTGCCGTCGGCAGGTGCCCAGCTTCTTGCGAAAATGTCGGCCTCACCTGTGACCGAAGGATAGGAATATTCTTTTCTGACGATTTCCATAAAAACGCCCTCCTGATAAATATTTATATTATTCTACCGGGATATCAATGTCATATTCGGGCATATAAAGACCCTTAGCAAAGTTTCTCGCTCTGAAGAGAACGTGACTGTCATAAACCTCCATTACGAAGCCTATGCCGTTATCGTTGCACTCGCCGTCCTTGTTATCAATAGTAAGCGACGGGAGATTGATCGAATGGAAGTTGCCGATCTTCTCGTAAGTGTACTGTCCGATACCTGTATGAAGATGACCCGTAATAAGGAAAACATTATCATACTTGTTAAGGAAGTACTTAAGCGAATCCGACTGAGCACCAACCGAGCCTGCCGAATCAATCGGACTGTTCCATGTATCCGGAAGACCGTGTGTCTGCTTGAGCGGCTGATGGATCATAACGAAGATGGGCTTGCCGGTCTTTGAAGCCTCTGTTAACTGAGCGTCAAGCCAGCAAAGCTGTGCCTCGCTGATATAGGACTCCTCAAACTCAGTTCTGTCTGTTCCGAGAACAATGAATCTGTAGCCGTTGATCTCATATGAATAATGAAGCGAATCAATGGTGAAGTCACTGCCCACGGACTTGTTAAGCTCATTGGTAAAGCCTGTAAAGTTTCTGACCGTTTTTTTGTAGCTTGCCTTAAGTCTGACGTCATGGTTGCCGACTGCATTAAGGAAGCAGTTTGTTCTTGCACCTGCAAGCTTCTCGGAAATATACTGATATTCGCAGAGAAGTCCGTTTTCCGCTATATCGCCGGCGTTAACAATTGCGTCAACCTTGCCGTCGATATTGTATGTAACGTCCTCGCAAGCGGCGTCAAAATACCTTGTTCTTTCAACAAGATAGTTTGAAAACTGCGGATCAGCCCACATAACAGCCGTGAGGTTAGCGCCTGTCTTTTCGTTTGTAAGGATCGGATCCTCGTTTGATGGACCGACATACGGAGTCAAAGTATATGAGATGGCAATAATAAGAACCATCAGCTTATAAGCAATGCGTGAAAATAATGTTGTTTTCAAAAGATACACCTTCCTATGGATTTAATTTCATTTAATTTTAACACGAAAGAAATAAATTGTCAATTTTATTTGTGCAGTTTAATTAAATTGACAAAAGAAAAACCGCAGATGAAAAATCAACTGCGGTGAATTTGTTCAGTTCTGCTTGTTCGGATTATCAAAACGGTAAATCTCTCTGTTTTCGATATCCATATCGGGTATCATAATCGGCTGAATTCCTGCATTGGCGGTTATCGTCGTGATAAAAGCTCTTGCGTACGGGAAAAGCTCCTTATAGGTCTGAATATGAATAATTTCTCTCGCAAGACCATCGGGATAAGAGAAAATTCCTGCAAGAACAAGCTTAACGGAGAAGATGTCGGGATTTTCCTTGTCAGTGATCGTAACCGTGAATTTGCCTTCGCAGATATTGTTGTTTGTATATCTGACGTTATAGGCATAGCTGTTCTTCAGCTCGATTTTTGTGTTGCCCTTAATTTTATTAACAAACTGAATTTCATCAATTTTATAAGCATTAAGCTTAAGGTCTTTCATTGCAATGTCCCCCTTTGTTTTATATATATTATCATAAAAAGGAACAATTTACAAGTGTTATTTTTTCAAAGCGGACACAATGTATATGCCTGAAAGAACAGTGTTGACGGCAACGGCGGTCAGCAAAACACATTTTGCCGCCTTTAGCACGGTCAAAAGCATGCAATCATAGCGTGCCATTTTCATAAAGAGCTTAGCATACTGTTGATTCTTCATTCATTCTTACCTCCCGTCCGTCAGCAGAATTCCGTGAGCTATTCCGGGAATACTCTCCCCTTGGAACGGTGAAACGGCTGACAGAAGCGCTCCGGTCGCCACGACAAACACCCTATGAAGCTTTCCTTCGCTCAATTCTTTTAAGATTTTAGAACACAATATACTGCCGCAGCATCCGCAGCCGCTTCCGCCTGCGTGAACGTCCTGCTTGTCGGGATAATACATCATAAGTCCGGTATCGTTATGCACTTTTCTTATATTGATATTGTATTCCTTTTCAAGCAAATCATAAAGAAGCTTTGAACCGACCTTTCCGAGATCACCGGTCAATATAAGGTCGTAATGCTCGGGCGCAGTCTGTGTTTCTGTCAGGAAGGCTGCAATCGTATCTGCTGCCGCAGGCGCCATTGCCGCACCCATGTTGCTTGCGTCTTTAACGCCTTTGTCCACCATCTTGCCGAGAATCGCTTTTTCAATTTTCGGGCTGTTCTTTTCATTCTTTGACGATATCATTGCCGCTCCTGCTCCCGTAACCGTCCATTGAGCCGTCGGAGGCCGTTGACCGCCGTATTCGAGAGGAAATCTAAACTGCTTTTCGGCAGAACAAAAATGCGATGATGTCGAAGAAATCGCCGTATCCATTTTGCCCGAATCAACATAGACGGCGGCGTTTATCATTGCAAGAACAGAGGTTGAGCAAGCACCGTAAACGCCGAAATACGGGATCCCGAATTCACGGATACCGAATGCAGAACCGGTACATTGATTTATCAAATCACCGGCAAATATTCCGTCGATTTCTTCGCTTTTTTTGCCGGATTTGTCAAGAACAAGACCGACGGCGATTTTTTGAATATGACTTTCGGCTTTTTCCCATGTATCAAGACCGCATCTTGCATCTTCGAGAATCATATCAAAGAATTTTCCCAGGGGTCCATCCCCTTCTTTTTTGCCGACAACGGCAGCATAGGATATCACATTCGGTTTATTCTCAAATTCAATTACTCTTCCGCTCATTAATTTATCACCGATTATCTTAATTAATAATCTTTGCATACGCAATTAAGATCGGTTTTAGTTTATCCATAACAGCAGTATAATATACATCATCTTCCGTAACATACATATCCAATTCTTCGATTGAAACATTATTCTTCTTTATAAATTTATTTTTTATATTATCTATATCAATGTCTGTTACAGTAACGCCTTCTTTATCCAAAATAATTTTTGCAACAGTCAATTCAAAATAAAAATTATAAACTTCTTTATTTTCCTTATCGGTCAATGCCCCGGTATAATTCTTGTTAGATTTAATTCTATCAATTATGTCCTGCGGGAAATCATAAATTTCTGAATTATTTAAAATTTTCTCCCACATATAATTAAATATAATCTCATCCTTTGCTCTTTTTTTCAAGTAACTAAGCACTTCAGATTTATTATTCATGTTATAAAATTTTAATAATGATTTTTCATTACTTATGTCGGGTAATTTATATATTCCCTTTATATAAATTACAATATTATATTTTTTCCCATTATATGTAACTTCACATTTTACTCTTTCCCCAACACTTTTTCCTGACAGATAGTCATCAATTTCATCAGAAAACTCTGATTCTCCAAAGTTATAATAATAATTAGTTGTCTGTATATCTTCATTATTGCTTTTAACATCAATCAAAACAGTATCATCGCTATCAACAACATTTTTATCACTATTTTCCTGATAATAATTTTCAGACGAATAATCCAACATAATAATATTCTCTATATCTTGTTGTGTTATATCTGTGTAGTTTTTTTCTATTTCAATATTTTTATAGTCATATATTTTATTGCTTTTTTCTGTTGCACATGAAGAACAAAACATAATAATCAATGAAAAAAATAATAAACTCAAATATTTAAAATATTTCATTACTTTATCACCCTCATAAAACGAACAAAGCCGCCTGATTTTAAATCAGGCAGCCATGTTTAAATTAGATTATGAAATCGAACAGTTCTTAGGATTGGTTACATTGCATGAACCTGTTCCTCTGCCATTGGTTGATTTAAAATACAGCCTATATGAAGAATTATTCTTTCCCAGACTATAAGTTCTTGCTCCGGTGCACCATCCGTTAGGCTTAATAGAGTAATCTTCACTCCAAAGATAACGTCCGCTGCCGTTAGTCATCTTAATAGAAAGAGGACCTGTAGAAGTAAGTCTTACAGTAACTTTTGCATTTGTTCTACCCGGCTTCTTCAATTTAACATAACAGTATTTATTTCCGTTATAGCTGTAGCTGTTTGTTCCAAGCCAAAAATAGGTCTGTGCAGAAGCAGAAAATGCACTGAAAGAAACAACTGTTAAAACAACCATAATAATTGCAATTATTCTTTTCACGTTTTCACCTCCTCCCCATTGGTTTACCATATTATATAGCTTTACACTAATTTTGTCAAGTGTAAATTGCACTTATTTATTAATGTGATGTTTTTAGGTGTATATTATGAAGGCAATATTTATTAAAATATATATGAGGTGAGTATATGTTTGAAGTAAAAAAAGAAGAATATGTTAATAAAACATTTAGATTTCCGATTGAGTTATTAAGGAAATTAGAAACACTGGCACAAAACGAAAAGGTTTCACTGAATAATTTGGTTTTACAATGTTGCGAATACGCACTTGATAACATGAAAAAATGAAAGTCTTTAAAAGACTTTCATTTTTCTGTATTCAGTTAAAGATAGAATAAATCAAACCATAAAGTGAAGCGGCTGTTGTTCCGTAAAGAATAACAGGTCCTGCGACCTTGAATATACTTGCGCCCGTACCCATTATAAATCCCTCGCTTTTGAACTCCATAGCGGGAGAAACGACGGAATTTGCAAAGCCGGTGATAGGAACAATCGTACCTGCTCCGGCATGCTTTGCTATTTTGTCAAAAACACCTATTCCGGTCAAAATTGCCGTGATAATAATCAATGCTATTGAAACCAGAGATCGGCTCTCATCAAGGTTCATTCCGCTTTTTCTGAAAATGTAAAACAAAAGCTGACCGAAGCAGCAAATTGCACCGCCGATTAAAAATGCTTTTATACAGTCCAAGACTATGGGAGAATTCGGTGAAGCCTTTTTTACCATTTCATCATATTGTTTATTCGATATTCTCATTATCAACGCTCCAAAAATAATGTCCGATAATAATATTTGCAAATAAGCGGAAAAAATACAAAAAAATAAGGACGACCGAAGCCGTCCTTTAAATTTTTTTGCCTTAATCAAGCGCCGACTGCCTTGTAGAGAATTTGCAAAGCGTCATAGCTGTTAACCTTTCCGTTAGAGTCCATATCTCCTCTGTTAAAGGCGTCCTTTGAAAGAGTTGTGATTCCCACAACGTGCTGAAGAACAAGAAGCGCATCTGCCGAATTTATCTTATTATCGTAGTTAACGTCACCCTTGATTGGCTTGGTAACAATATTGATCGTGTAGGTGTCTCTTGCCTTCATATTGCTCTTGAAGTATACCTCAATAACATTGCTTCCGAGAGCATATTCTTTTTTGGGTGAAGCATAGATATTCTGAGTTACCTGAACGCCCGAAACAGTTTCTTTATAGGCCTCAGTTCTTGTTGAACCGTCGGAATATGTTACCTTTACAACAAGACCTCTCATGTCGATCATTCCTCTGTCGGCATAACGGGTATAATATCCGCCGTGATACTTGAATGTAATCAGACCCTCCTGCGGAACAAAGGTTCCGAGTCCGCCGCCCTCGGGCATATCGTAATATCCGTAGTCCCAGTCTGTTCCCTGAACAAATTCAGTCTTGTTGGGGTATGTCAAAATTTTAACTGCCGTAATTTTCGGAGATGTTGCTGCGGAGACGATCGGGATAAGTCCCGTACAGGTAAGTGCTACAATTATTGCCATAATACAGGCAAATAAACGATAAAGCTTTTTCATAAATTATTACCTCCCTTAATATTCTATTTAATTATAAACGTAAAATATGAATTTGTCAATAATTATACGCCTTGCAAATCAAAATCGGGTATAAATTCTTCCGAAGAGGAATCAAGCTCTTGAATATAAACATTCTCAAAGCCGAGCATTTCAGCCTTTGAAAGAACCGTTTCGTATTCTCTGTGATTGATTTTTCTGTTAATTGTAGGATATTCGGATGCCCTTGCGCATGGCATATACTGTCCCATAAGGCTGATTATAGTATTGCTTGAAAGATTGCCGTTGATCCATTCGAGCGCTTTTATACCCTGACTTATATTTCCGGGTAAAACAAGATGACGGATTATCAATCCTTTTTTTAAAATCCCGTCTTCAAAAATATCCTCGGGCTGTTGACGGCGCATTTCAAGCACGGCTTTTGAAGCGACTTCAAAATAGTTTTCAGCTCGGCTGTATTTTTTTGAAACAGTCGGGCTTACATATTTTATATCCGTCAGAAAAACATCAACGAGGCCTTCGAGCTTTTTTAGAGTATCAACACTGTCATATCCGCCTGTGTTATAAACAACAGGAATTGAAGGCTTGTATTTTGAGAGTGTAGCGGAAAGCTGATCGGCATAGTGCGTGGGACTTACAAGATTTATATTATTTGCTCCCTGCGCTTCAAGCTCTTTAAAAATCTCAATGAGCCTTTTCTCGGAGATTTCTTTTCCGAAGCAGCCATCACTGATGCTGCTGTTCTGGCAATAGACACATTTCAGCGGACACCCTGAGAAAAAAACAGTTCCGCTTCCTTTTTTGCCGCTTATGCAGGGCTCCTCCCAATAATGCAATGCCGCTCTTGCGACCTTGTAGTTTTGCCCTACGCCGCAGATTCCGACAGCTTCGCTTCTGTCAACAGAGCATTTTCGCGGGCACTGATTGCAAATATACATTAAAAACACCTCGTTTTGATTACAAATATTATATCATAAAATTTTTTCTTGTCTATAGTTGGCAGTTGTGATATAATATTTCGGTAATATATATACGAGAGGTTATTTTTTATGAAAAAAGCAATTTCTTTATTCATGACGGTTATATTTGTTCTTTTATGCTTTTCCTCTTGCGGAACGAAGGGCTTAAAAGGCACTCACCATGTTGAAATGGTTATTAAGAATTACGGAACGGTAAAAATCGAGCTTGACGGAGATAAAGCTCCCGTTACGGTCGAGAATTTCGTAAATCTTTGCAATAACGGCTTTTATAACGGGCTGACCTTCCATCGCTATGTTAAAGATTTTGTACTTCAGGGCGGCGACCCCGAGGGCACGGGTCTCGGCGGCTGTGAAAGCAGCATTATCGGAGAATTTTCGGCAAACGGACACAAAAACACGATCAAACACAAGCGCGGAGTAATATCAATGGCGAGAAACCAATTTGATTACAATTCCGCTTCGTCACAGTTTTTTATTTGTCTCAAAAATTCGTGCTCCGAGGATCTTGACGGCCAGTATGCGGCCTTCGGTCGAATCACGGAGGGTATGGATATTATTGATAAAATATGTGAGAATATCCCCGAGTCCGATTGTATTCCTGCCGATCGGCAGCCCGTTATTGAATCAATGAAGGTTATTGACTAAGAGGTGTAAATTTTGAACAACAATCTTGATTATCTGAACAGAGTTTATCTTAGAATTGACCTTGATAAAATCTGCAACAATATAAAAGAAGTAATCAAAAAGGTCGGCGACGATACAAAGGTTATGGCAGTCGTTAAAGCCGACGCATACGGCCATGGTGCAATAGAGGTCAGCAAGGCACTCAGCGAGATAGGTACATACGGTTTTGCCGTTGCGACTGTCGGTGAGGCTCTTGCGCTCAGACGAGCCGGCATTACAAAACCGATACTGATCCTTGATTTTGTATTTCCGAATCAGTTCGAGACGATTATCAGAAACGACATAATGCTCACCATTTTCCGCTACGAGATTGCCAAGGAGCTTAATGAAGCGGCAGAACAAATGGGCACAACGGTGCATATTCACATTAAAGTTGATACCGGAATGGGCAGAATCGGCTTTATTCCCGATGAGGAGAGTGTTGATGAGATACGCAGGATTTCTCAGCTTCCCAATGTTGAAATAGACGGTATATTTACTCATTTTGCGTGCGCCGACGAGGCTGATAAAACATCAATGAACAGACAATTCGAGAAATTCAAAAGCTTCGTTAAAAAGCTTGAAGAAATCGGTATAAATATTCCGATCAAGCATGTTTGCAACAGCGCCGCAATCATTGACAGCAACGATAAATTTCTGAACATGGTCAGAAGCGGAATCATTACCTACGGCCTCTACCCTTCCGAGTTTGTTCACAAGGACAGACTTCATATTGACCCGGCAATGGAGCTTCACAGCCTTGTTATAAACGTAAAAACAATTCATAAGGGCGATACAGTGAGCTACGGCTCAACATATGTTGCAAAAAAGCCGACAGTTATTGCAACGATTCCCGTCGGATATGCTGACGGATATCCGAGAATGCTGTCTAACAAAGGAAGCGTTATTATTCACGGCAAGAGAGCGAAGATCGTAGGCATGATTTGTATGGATCAGTTCATGGTTGACGTGACCGATATTCCGGGCGTCTCGATCGGAGACGGCGTTACGCTTATCGGCAAGGACGGTGACGAAGAAATCACGTGTGAGGAAATCGGTGATATCTCAGGCAGATTTAACTATGAATTCCTTTGCTGTATCACGCGCCGTGTTCCGAGAGTTTATATCAGAAACGGCAAAACGAAAAAAATTGTTGATTATTTAGAGTGATTTTATGGAAACAAAAACAAACGTTATGCGCCTGCTTGAAAAGCAGAAAATAAATTATATCCCTCATTTTTATCCGCATGGAGACGATATCCCGACAGACGGTGTAACAGTTGCGGAATTTCTCGGGAAAGACCCCGCCTCGGTTTATAAGACACTTGTTACCCGTTCGGCATCAAAAGCATATTATGTCTTCGTTGTTCCGGTTGCCGAGCATCTTGACTTAAAAAAAGCCGCAAAAGCGGTCAAAGAAAAATCAATTGAGATGATTAAGCAAAACGAGCTTCTTCCTCTGACAGGCTATGTGCACGGCGGATGCAGTCCTATCGGAATGAAAAAAAGCTTTAAAACCACTTTTCACGAGGATATAAATTCACTTGAAACGGTAACGCTAAGCGCAGGACGAATAGGAAGTCAGATTGAGATCTCCCCTGCCGATATATTAAAGGCAACGAGAGGACAAACAGCCGATATTATTGTTAAATAACAAAGCAGCAGAATTTTTATTTCCGCTGCTGTTTCTATTTTGATTTATTTAATTTCCTCTGCGGAAATTGATGATTCTGTCAATAGTTTCACTGACCGAACCGTCATCAAGAGTGAAATCATCACCTGATGTTGTTTCATCTGTAACGGGCTCTGTTGTCTCGGGTTCACCCCAAACAAAAAGGAAAACCGTTGTGCCTTTTTCATATGATGCGCCCTCTTCAAGCGATGCGCCCTGAACCGTATCGGGAATCTCGTTATCTGTATTAAGCTTAACGGATTTCTCAACAACAAATCCAAGCTTTGTGAGCATATTTTTAGCGTCATCATATTTCATTCCGACTATGCCGGAGGTCGGGAAAACAATGCTTTGCTTGCCCTTGCTGACAACGAGCTTGATTGTTGTACCGACAGGAACTTTGTCGTTTACATCGACACTCTGACTGATAACGTAGCCTTCTTCAACCGTCGAATCATAGACTTCGCTCTTTTCAAACTTAAAGTTTTTCGTGTTGTAAGTGTTGTCGATGATTTCATTATACGGCTTGCCGACAAAATTAGGAACTTCAACGGTTTCCGAAGCGGCGGTCGTTGTAGAGTCGTTATCAAGCTTAATAACACCTGTCTGCCAAAGAACAAGGAATCCGATTGCAAGCACAATTATTACCGCACAAACCGCAATAATTGCCGAGGATCTGTTGTGGCGCTTCTTGGCTGCCTCACGCTTATTATAAGTGTAATCCTCTTCGTCGTCCTCCTCGTCGACAATTCGCTGTGCAACAGGCTTTTTGACGTTCACCGGTACAACCGGATCGTATTCGACACCGGCTCCCGCAGCGGCACTCGGAGATGCAGAAAGCTCTGCACGAAGCTCCTCAACCGTTCTCGTTCTGTCCTCCGGGAGAATCTGGAGAGCATTTACAAGTCCGTTGATAACATATGCCGGAAGCTGTTCGGCAAACTTGCCCGGAACCATAAGCCTGTCATTTGTTACACGTTCGGTTGCGTCGATCGGATCGGTTCCGATAAGGGTTCTGTAAAGCACTGCGCCAAAGCCGTAAATATCCGTCCATGTGCCCTGTCTTCCGTCAAAGCCGTACTGCTCAAACGCTGCATAACCGTTGTAAAGCTGGCTTTTAAGCTCGCTTCTTGCAGATCTGACCTGGCTTATGCTGAACCCTGTTATTCTAATTTTACCGTCAGAAGCAACGATAAGCGTTGACGGAGAAATACCTCTGTGGATAATTCCGGAGGCGTGAAGTGTTCCGAGGGTCGAAAGCACAGGCATAAGAAGCGGACGAGCCTTTTCCCAGGAAATATAGCCTACATTGTTTCGGAGAAGATATTCTCTGAGCGTTATGCCGTCGATATTCTCCGTAATAGCATAGCAGGTTCCGTTGCCCTCAAGGGTATCCTTTACCTTTATAAGCGCTGAAAGCCCGCTCAAACGCATGAGCTTTCTCCACATCTCAATGAAGCTTTGCAGACATTCATTAAAAATATTTTCGTTTCCTGGAGCAACATATACGCCGAGTGTTTTTGAATCACGCAACGCTATTCCCTCCGGGAAAAATTCGCGAATATTAACAGGTTCTCTCGTTGAGAGATCAAGACCCATATAGGTTGCACCGTCTCCGTTATATTCAAGAAGCTTTCCGACAAGATATCTGTTGCCGAGAACCGTCCTGATAGGCAGGTAAGGCTCAATCTGCTTTGAGTCGGCATGGAAGCCGCAGTAGGGGCACTGCTTCTCCGTTCCGATATCCTTCATGCAGCTCATACATAAATTATCTGAATTGATCATCATATACCTTCTTCCAGAACTCAGATTATTTTAATTTATGATAACATTTAAGGCTAAATTTGTCAAGTTAAGACAATTTACAATAGGTTACAATATCGTACGTCCGTTATTTTGAAATAAAAATCCCTCTGATTTCTTTTTTGAAATCAGAGGACAGAAATTATATTACGATATATTATTCGCCGAAATATCTCTTGAGAAGTCCTGCGAATGCCTTGCCGTGACGGGCTTCGTCTCTTGCCATCTCATGAACCGTATCATGAATAGCGTCGAGGTTTGCTTCCTTAGCTCTCTTGGCAAGGTCAAACTTGCCGGCTGTAGCACCGTTCTCGGCTGCAACTCTCATCTCAAGGTTTTTCTTTGTTGAGTCTGTAATAACTTCTCCGAGAAGCTCAGCGAACTTTGCAGCGTGCTCAGCCTCTTCGTAAGCTGCCTTTTCCCAATAAAGGCCTATCTCTGGATAACCTTCTCTGTGAGCTACTCTTGCCATTGCAAGATACATGCCTACCTCAGAGCACTCACCGTTGAAATTAGCTCTGAGATCCTCGAGAATATCTTCCGATACACCCTGTGCAACGCCTACAACGTGCTCTGCTGCCCAAGTCATTCCTTCGTCCTGCTTGTTGAACTTTGATGCCGGAGCATTACATACCGGGCACTTCTCCGGAGGAGTGTCGCCCTCGTGAACATAACCGCATACACTGCAAACCCATTTTGCCATAATTATTTACCTCCAAAAAATTTATTTAGCATCGAGACACTCATTGCATACACCGCTGAAAATCAGTTCGTGAGTATCAATCCGTCCCTTTGCATATGCTTGCGCTTTTGAATTAATATCATTGATCGGGGGCATATCCACATCGGTAACTCTGCCGCATTCAAAGCACCGGAAATGATAATGAAGCTCTTTATTGCCGTCGTAACGGTCGGCACCCTCAAAGCTAATTTTGAGAATAACGCCGTCGGAAGCGAGCATATTAAGGTTTCTGTACACTGTGCCGAGACTTAAATTCGGCATTTCAGCCTTGAGCGTAAAGTACAGATCCTCGGCTGTGGGATGATCCTTCCGAGAACGAAGCTCTGCAAGAATGGCTTCACGCTGTTTTGAATGTTTTAGAGCTGGCATAGATTTACCTCATCAATAATAGTAATCGTTACTATTATTATAACTGATTATTTTTAAATGTCAAGAGGATTTATAAAATTTTTTTGACAAATTTATTATTTCATTGTAATATATTTTACAGAAAACAAATTATTATTACAAGGAGATATCTTTATGAAAAGAATTATTGCTCTTTTTCTTTTGTTTTTGATTTCTGCTGTGTTTTTTGCTTGCGGCAAGGCCGAAACAGATAAAGGCGTTACAATGAAACCTACCGTCCCCGAACCGTACACCACGGTTATTGACGGAAAAAAATATACCGCTCAAAAGCTAAGCCCTCAGGAAAAGGATTATCAGATAGGCTATTATAACGAAAACAATCAACCCGAAAGATTTGAATATTACACGGGCGGGAAGCTTAGTTATTATTATATTTCAAGTGAATTTGACGATAATGGAAATGATAACGTTCAGAAATACTACAGTGCCGACGGCAAACTTCTGGGAACAGTCAAAAACGGCAAATTCTATAATTCAAGCGGTAAGGAAATTTCGGAAAGCGAAATGGATGCGCTTCTTCCGCAATAAAAAATCGGCAGAGACACGGCAAAATGTCTCTGCTGTTTTATTACCATTTATTATGAACTCTTTCGGCAAAAACGACCTTGTCTTTAACTTCAATCACGGTGCCGTCATCGAGGATTGCCTTGCCCGAAATTTTGCCGAAAACCTGATGCGGAAGCATACAGATAAGCTTGACGTCAAGCGGAGCTACACGGTCAATAATAGGCTCAAAGCTCATCTCAAATCTTCCGTCGTTACTCGTAAACGTCCACGGCTCGGTGTAATAATATTCGCCGTTTCTGTACGGTATATGAAATTCAACCTGATCGATCTTGTGCGATTTTCCGTTATAGAAAAGCATATTTTCGCTGGCTGCCGAGGTATCGCCGAAGCCATATCCGATATTGAATCCGAAGCGGCTGCCGTCATCGAGGATCATTTGTCCGCTGCCCCAGTACCATGTATTGTCATAGGTCCACACTCCCCTGCCCCAATCGAGCGTAGCAAGCGACTGATTTTCCTCATTGAAGCTCCAGCGAAGATCGCCGAAACTCATCTTGCCCGTTGCTCTCATGCAGTTGATTTTCTGATTATAGTAGAAGTGTTTATCCTTATCAAACGGAGTTGCAATTACCATGCTTTCTTCGGGAATATCGGTCAGCGTGACGTCAAAAGTCAGGAGCTTGCCCGAATTGCAATAGTTGCCGTAGGTACCGTAAAGACGTCGTGTTTTGCCGTCATTTTTAAAGGTCATGTCGCATGTGCCCACCTTGGCATGGATATCACCCTTTTCGCTTGTCGAGGGCAGGTTCATTTTACCCATCGGGAATGCGCCGATTTCACTGTCATTCATCTGGAACGGCTTTTCGCCGAAGCCCATAAGCGAAATGCTCAGACAGCTTACGTATCCGCTGTCGGAAACCGTGAGGCAAAGCCCGAAGTCCTGATTGCCGATATAGTAATAGTCCCACTCCTTAATTCGGAATTTAGGCGCTTTGATATCGTTTCTGCTGTACTCCCAGTAGAGCTTTTTCGCAAATCCGGGTTCGGCAATATTGCCGTTTGCGTTTAAAAGCTTTTGCTTTGACGTGATTTCATGCTGCATAAACTCTGACATAATTATCCCCTCTTTATTTTTTCATTTCTGCAAGAATTCTATAGTTTATCAGCTTAAAGCCGAGCGACTCAATGTGCTGCTTCGTCTGCGGATCCTTGAGCAATTTGTATTCCCACTCACGTCTGAACCAAACGCCGGAAGCTCCTTTTAGATCCTCCGTCGGGAACGACGGATGCATATAAGTCTCGGTTACTGCTCCGTCGGGAAAAGTCTTGTAAAGCTCATAAATATATTCTTTAAAATTATCATAGCTTTCGCTCTGAGGGCCGCTCCACTCGTTCGGAATCAGATAATCGGGAATAGCAACGTGAAGCTTTCTTGCCTTATCCACAACATTGCCGAGGAGTCCGAGGACGGTTTCTTTATCAACCTGAATGTCAAGCATCGAATTTGAAAACTGCTCATCTGCAAGATTTGCAGGAAATCTGAAAGGCAGACCGTACTCGGCGGCAACCTTAAATGCAACATTCAAAAGTTCAAAGCGACCTGTTGCAACGCCGTAAATTGATCCCATGTGATTATCAATGTGAGACAGATTTAAACCGAGCTTTTTAAGTAATTCGATTTGGGCGACTGCTTCGGCATAAACCTCATCAAGACTTGCGTGCCTCTCAAACTCATCACTTTCATGGTGCATATAGCCGAATTCGTCGCGTAGACTTTCTGTATTGTTGTGAGCCACGGGACCCCAACGGTAGCTGCTCCATTCATTTGTAAAAGTCCAGTGAACGCCGATACAAAGCTCGGGATTTTTCACGGCAAAATTAACCGCGTCGGGTGCCCACGGACACGGAGCCATGATTGTTGACGACGTCAGTGCGCTGTTCGGGTCGGTGAGCAAATCTGATATTGCGAGATTGGCACCTTTAAAAGATCCGAAATCGTCGGCATTGATTATAAGGTATTTAGACATTTATTTCACGCTCTCTTTTGCATGATTTCTCTCGGCGATTTCCGCAACCATTTGCTGCTGTCTCTTTTCGGTTATGTTATAGAAAAGCATAGGAACAATAGTTGCCGCCATACTGATTGCACCCGAAAGAATAAGAATGTTCCAAAGAAGCTGTCTGCCGTCTGCAGTGATTGCCGGTGTTGCTTCGGGGTTGATGCCTGCCCAGCTATAGGAGAATACGCCGACGAAAGCACCGACTGCCATGCCGATTTTATTGATAAGCGTCTGCATGGCAAAGCAGATGCCTTCCGCTCTCTCGCCTGTTTTCCATTCAAGATAATCAACGGTATCGCCTATCATAGCATAAGTGATAATGTTGTTTACGCCCTGAGGAATACCGAGAAGAACAAGACCGATTGCATTAACAACAAGCTTCCACGGTGCATCGTAGCCGATGAAGTACATTGCAAACATTACAACTGCACCGAGAATATGTACATAAATATATGCCCACTTCTTTGTGAACTTTTTCGTCATCCACGGAACAAGAATTGAAGCGACGAGACCGCCGGGAACTATAAGCATCGTTATAAGGCTGAAAAGTCCCTCGTTATTAAGAACATATTTTGCAAAATACAGTCCTCCCGTATAAGTATAAACGGTTCTTGCTCCGCCGAGAATACCGGAAATAACAACCAGAAGCAGTTGCTTATTCTTGAAAAGAAGCTTGAGGTTGTGTCCGAGTGAAGGAGGAGCATCCTTTGAAGTAAATCTTTCTGTTGTGTTTTTAAAGCCGTAATAAAACATCGGAACAGAAACAACAACGAGAACAAGCGCACAAATGAAATATGTCCATTTAAGCGTTTCTGCATTCTGAGAAATATACTGCGGAAGAACATTTCCTTCTGCGTCTTTGAATTTTGCTGTAACGGCGTTTGTAATTAGAGGTACGCCGACGGTTACGAGGCCTGCGCCGAGTGTGCAGACAAGACGCGCAAACGTCAGCACCTTACCTCTGACGACCGTATCGTTTGTCATGCAGGTTGAGAGTCCCCAGTAAGGAACATCGGCAACGGTATAAACCATTGACCAAATAACATAAAGAACGGAAATAACAACAAAGGTTGGCTTCGTTTTCGGCTCAAGGAACGGGCAGAAACAAAGAACTGTCGTAATAGCAATAGGAATTGCCATCCATTTAAGATATGGGCGGCATTTTCCCCATTTAGTTCTTGTTTTGTCAACTATAGAGCCCATAATCGGATCATTGAGCGCATCGTATATTCTCGTAAAGAGCATAAGGAATGCAACAGCCATTGCGCCCGACATACTCTTGAATACCGTGCCCTTTTCAACAGCGCCGAAAAGCAGCGCATCTGTCATAAAAACAGTAAGAAACGAGCCGATGATCGTACATATGAAATTCTGTCCGAATCCTGTTACGCTGTATGCGATAACCTCCTTCGGCTGAATACCCTCACCGGGCGTCGTTCCGAACATATTGTGCCAAAAATTCTTTTTTGCCATCAGAAAACCTTCTTCCTGTCGTGTGACATACGCTCACACTTTATTGTATATAATTTTATCACATCAGATTACCTTTTGTAAATTAAAAAAATAAAAACCTACTTTTCATACAAAAACAAAGCAGGTTTTTTATTATATATTACTATAGATAATCTATTATTTTTCTTTTAAAAACTGTATAATTTAAACAATTTATTGAGATTGTTCTGATTTTTCGGATATGATTTCTTTTAATTGCTCGTATATCTCGACAACCTTGAATCTCGGCTCGTATTTCGGCTTGCTTTCAACAAGCTTTATTTCCTTCTCGGAGAATACATTTTCGATTTCATCTTTTTTATCCGCCGCGGGAACACACATCGGAGGAAACATCACGCACCACCAATTATGACCCTCGCCCGAGCCGATTACAACTCTCAAAGCAAGATATTTGCCTGCCGGAAGCGTCACGGTTTCATAGGTTCTTGTTGTGAAATATTCGTTTGAAAGGCTGATTTTAACGTCATAGTCAAAACCTGCCTGATTCACAAATGCCTTTGCCGATTTTTCAAGCTCAGGCAGTACGGGTTCTATTTTTTTAACTGCATTTTCGACGTTGACGCTGCCGTTAAATATATCCTTGCCTTCTTGAAGAATATAATCACGCAGTCTTAGTTTTAAATTCTGATCAACGCTTGTATCGGAATTTGCTATAACATGAAGTCTGAGAACATCGGAGCGAATCTCTTCCGATGTTTTCGCAAAGGAACAAATTGAAAAAAGAATTGCAACAACGATTCCGACGGTAACGGATATTTTAATTTTTTTTGATAAAGACATACAGTCAACTCCTTACTTGATTTGCAAGTAAATTGTTGACTGTAATTTTTCGTTTTATTCATACATTGCCAGAATTTGGCTCGCCTTTTCTTTAACGGCTCTTGCAAGCGCTTTTGGCTGAATAACCCTGATATCCGTGCCGTATTGCAAAATCCAGCTTACAAGTCCTTCACTCATCTCGACCTCAGCCTTTATGCGAAAATGTTCATTATCGTCAATTTTTATCGGAACTTCGTCTCCGAACTTTTCTATAATCTCATCGAGAATCGAATTTGAGCATGAAAGAGTAACGTTTGCTTCCTCTCCGGAGAACATATTAAAAAGCTTATTCGAATAATCGGCAATGTCAAACTTGTCTGTATATTGAGAAACCTTTGAAAAATGCTTTGCGGGTGAATCAAGCTGTTCAATCTCAATAATTCTGTCAAGACGCAGATGCATGAGATTTGAATACTTATTGTTATTGCAAATCAGGTAATAATGGTCGTTAGACCAAAGCATCGCATAGGGATTTACAAGAAAAGTCTTACCCTCGTTACGAACAAGATATTTATTTTCTATTGAACGTCTTGCATATCTGAGCATAACTTGCTTCTTGCTCTTAATCGCCTTATCGAGAACACGGATCGTTTCATAAAGATCTTCTTTATCTGTTTTGAAGCTCCCGTCAACATATATTTGTTCTCTGAGCTCCTCCTCCTGATATTCGCTGACTAATCTGCCGATTTTATAAATCAGACTTTTTGTGTTCTTCTCGGAAATAAACTTCGCAGCTTGAACCGCGTCAATTAAAAGTCTTGCCTCCGGCTCAGAAAAATCTCTTGATTTAAGATAATACCCTCTGTGAGGAGTTCTGATATTTACGATATCCATACCGTATTCCTTAAGATCCTCAATGTCACGGTAAATGGATTTTCTCTCACAGCTAATGCCGTATTCGCCCAGCATTGAAATAAGCTGAGCCGCTGAATAAACGTGCTCTTCGTCCGTTTGTCTGTTAAAAATATCCGAAAGGAACAAAAGTCTAAGATTATGGTCGCCGGTATTCATCAGATCACCTCAATTATTCGGCATTGTCTTTAGTTTATCGTTGATTTCTCTTATCGTGTCAGCGTCGATTTTAAGAAGCTCTCTATCATATGTATAGATTCCGTTGACCTCAAATTCAACATCGCTTACTTGTGTATAAACCGTTGCACTCAAGCCTTTTTTAACGTTTGGAATGATCTGCTTTTCAAACAGCTTTTTATATGCCCTTGTAAGAGTTTCCTTTGTCTTATACATGACATAGCCAAAGCTTTTCTCCCTGTTCCAAACATGATTTTCGATTATACGGCTGTAGCCGCCGAATTCGCTGAGAACAAGCGGCCTGCCGTCTCCCTTGGGCGGAATGAACGGAAGAATATACTGATGCACGCTCTTGAGCTCCGGTCCCTTCTGATCATGCCATCCGCTCGCATGGTCAACTATTCTTGTGGGGTCATACGCTTTAACAGCTTCGCCGATTCTTTTTGCGTCAAACTGTCCCCACGACTCATTGAAAGGAACCCAGCAGCCTATTGATGTGCAGTTATAAAGATGATCTACGGTATCAAAGACTGCCTTTTCATGCTCTCTGCGACATTCCTCATTATCAACGCCGAACCATTTATAATGGCTGTCGGGAATGCTTCTGATAAACATATTCGGCAGAACGCCGACAAAAAACATATCAATCTTTTTTGCGCCGCATACCATGTCCTGCCAAACAATCATACCGAGCTTGTCGCAGTGATAATACCAGCGTCTCGGTTCAATTTTAATATGTTTTCTGAGCATATTAAAGCCGAGATTTTTCATCTCTTTAATGTCAAAAATCATCGCCTCATCGCAAGCCGGAGTCATACCTCCGTCGGGCCAGTAGCCCTGGTCGAGAAGTCCGGTCTGAAAATACGGTTTGTTATTGAGATAAAGTCTCGGAATCGCCTTATCGTCATAGCCTATGCTGAATTTTCTCATGCCGAAATAGCTTGAAACAACATCAAGTATTTTTTCGTTTTCGTCGCAAAGTGCAATTACAATATCATATAAAAAAGGGTCTTCGGGACTCCAAAGACGAATGTCCTTGAGCTTAACCGTTTCGTCGGGAGAAATCGTCCCGGCAAAAACAATTGAATCATCCTTTTTTATAATCGCCCTAAGCTGTGTATTCTCGGCGTATTTCAGTTCTGTCTCGATTCTTATCGCCGAAGCGTCAATGTCGGGAGTAAGACGGATATTTTCAATATGCTTTTCGTTTACAGGTTCAAGCCAGACGCTCTGCCAGATTCCGCTCGTGGCGGTGTACCAGAAGCCGACGCTTTTCCTGACCTGCTTTCCCCTATCCTGCCAATTGGTCTCCGTAGGGTCATTTACACGAACAACAAGCTCATTATAGCCCTCATTGAGATATTCGGTTACATCAAAACTGAACGGAAGATAACCGCCCTGATGCGTTCCGACGGGTTTACCGTTAAAAAATACCATACAGCGCCAGTCAACAGCCTCGAAATGAAGAATACAGCGTTTCCCTTCGAAGCAATCGTCAAGTATAAATTTTTTGCGGTACCAAAGATAATCATCGGGTTCGATTGTTTTTTCAATTCCCGAAAGATAACACTCCGGTGCAAAAGGAACAACTATTTCCCCGTCAAAATCCTGAGGAATATCGTCAGTCATGCCAGTAATTGTAAACTCGAATTTTCCGTTAAGGCATTGCCAGTCGTTTCTGACAAGCTGAGGTCTCGGATATTCGCTGAGAGGACAGTCATAATTCACATTATCCGTCCAGCGTGTTTTCAAATTGCTCATTGCTGCGCCTCCTTTGTTGTTCCGTTAAAAGCATCAAGCTCTTTAAGCAGCCATTCCTGCGCTTCAAGAATTCCTGCGGCTGATGCCTCAAATGTTTTCTCTGTCATATCTTCTTTATCGGTTTCATCGTAGCAGTCATTGCCGATATAATAAACAGCTTTGAATTGCTTTTCATCATTCCCGTCCTTTTCGATCCATGCCCTGTATCTGAATGACGGCCTTCCGAGACAGCCGAGGTAAGGATCTGTTCCGTATGATCCGGCATAGGTATTGCCTTTTCCCCCGAAGCCCATCAACCCTAAAAACCATTCATATGACGGTAGTTTTATTAAATCAGTCATGTAAAAGCTTGCTCCTTAAATCAAATAGTTTTCGCCAAAGTACAACGGCAAGCGCCATACGTTTTTTTAACAGCGTAAAAAATACTTTGTCATAAAAGCACTTAAATTCAGAATAATCCGCCTTCAAATACAAATCGTAAAAATCGCTTGCGAGAACACACTTAACATATTTATATCCTGCCGGAATACTTCCGTAAGTAATCTCCGAGTTAACGGATTTAGTTGTAAAATAAACAAAATTCTCGGTAATCTCGTTCAATATATCATCCTTGAAAAATGCATCTTCGAAATATCTTGTTTGATATTCATAAATAAAGCGCTGAACATCGAATCCGTTTTTTACAACATATGTGGCATTGTCGGGATTGACATTGTAACGGTAAAGCGCTTCGTTAATAAATTCAAACGATTCACAATATTTCAAATATTCAAAAACAAAAACCATATCCTCGGCATATTTCACTCCTGCAGGAAATGAGACGTGATTTTTTTTGATAATATCTTTTTTATAAAGCTTGTTCCAGCAGGAATAAAAACAAGAATGTACGGTACATTTAAAAAAATCAAGGTCAAATTCATCTTTTGAATATTTTCCGGCTTTAAAATAAAGTCCGACATTTCTTTCATCTACGGAAGAAATGAAATAATCGCAGCAGACAAGGTCTGCATCGGCGCTTTTGAGCATTTCCAAAATAAAGCTCGGCTTATATTCATCATCGCTGTCAAGAAAAGCTATATACTCCCCTTTTGCTGCTTTAATTCCGTTGTTTCGAGCAACGGAAACTCCCGAGTTTTTCTGATGAATTACCGAGATATTATCATACATTTCCGCATAACGGTCGCATAGCTTCTCGGAGCCGTCAGTTGAACCGTCGTCAACAAGAATCAACTCAATAATTTCAAATTCGGTCTGCGATATAACGGATTTAACAGCTTTTTCGAGGTATTTTATACAGTTATAAACAGGAATAATGACGGAAACCTTGCAATTCATTATCAGCCCTCGCTCTTTTTGAATATCTTATTAAAAAATCCTTTAATGCCGCCCTCATCGGAAGCTGCTGTGCTTTCCTCGGCTGCGGTCGTGCTTTCTTTTTCATTGTTTGAAGAATTAACTCTCACGCTGTCGGTTTTGAAAACAAACATAACGCTTGATGACATTGTCTGAGCTTTCTTGGTGAAAATAGTGTATGACTTACCGAGCTCAAGCCATGCCGTCATTTTTGCCGAAAGAGTGTTTGCGTCAATTCCCGAAATCGAAGAAAGGCTGTCGGTCGCGATTGAGCCTTTAAGACTTGAAAGCGTCGAATCAATCGAAGAAAGTGCGTTCGACTCCGAAAGCGCCTGAAGCGCATTTATAAGATCCTTGTTCTCCTCAACCGCCTTTTGAAGCTCGGAAAGCGTATTTACGGTTTTCGGGAGATTCTCTATCGCTTTTTGAACCTGAGGATCATTGAGGTCGGAGGACATCTCCTTAAGAAGCTGCATGCCCTGATTTATCGTTTCCTGACTCGCTTCGTCACCGAAAATGCTGTTGATTACCTTGAGTGCATCCTCAAGACCGTTGAAATCGGCGGTTCTTATATATTCAACAAGCACCTGAATTGTCGCAAGATTCTGCGGCGTTGTATATTTATTAAGAACGTTTATCAAAGCGGCGTTCTCGCTGTAGAGCGATGAAGCCTGCTTTACAAGTGCGCTTAAATTATTTAGCTTGTCGGGATTTGAAGAAAGTGTATTTAAAAGCTTTGATGCGTCGATCTGCTGAAGGCTTTTTTGAACATTCTGAAGCTTTTGAAGATTATCTCGAAGGCTGTCAACGGAATCGGAAATATTGTTTAGACCGATATCAAGCGATGCGATCGGAATTGCCGAAAACATGAAGTTGCCAATCTCAAAATTGTTTACATCGGCGGAAATAACAAAAGTATCGTTGAATTTATATGTCGAATCCGAATCGGATGCAAGCGAGGAAAGTCCGAGGCTTTCATTGATACCGGGGAATCCGGCGAGCACGGCATACTGTGTGTTACCGTTGCCGACAACACGTCCGTTTTCAACTTCGATATTCTGAAATTTCATTTCACTGAGTGAAATTCCTCCGACAACAAGCATCGGGTTATACATTGTCATGTTAACTCCGTTGACCTTTACGGTATATTTATCAACGTTGTTCATTTTGATTGTGATTTTCACTTTGCCGCTCTTGCCGGCGATATCCTTTGCGGAAATCGGTTGACCGTCAAGGGTATAGTTGATCTTAAATTCAAGCGGAAGCTTGCCGCTGTAGTCGCCCTGGTAATAAAGATCGGTCGTGCTCATATGCCAGCGAAGCGTTGATCCGTTAACCTGCGGCTTCGAATCATCCTTAACGTTGACAACAGATGTTAGATTTGTTACATCGTCAACATATACGCCGCCTTGCGGAACATGAAGCCAATCGCTGACCTTTATGCTTTTCTCAGTGCCGGTATTGTCAAGATTGACATAAACGGTTTCGGTTTTTTTAACCGATGCGGCAGGTACGTTGTATCTAACGGAATTAGCTTCTTCCTCGCTGTCGTCCTGAGAACTGTCCCCGCAGGCACAAAGAAAAATCATTGCAAAGGCAAGGAGAATACAAAATATACTTTTAATTTTTTTCATTTCTTTCATCCTCTCAGTCGTCGTCGGTAAACGTGAAGCTTGTTTCTTCATCAAATTCGTATTCATCAACATTCTTCTTTTCCGGAACGGCTTTTACCGGTTCCGGCTCGGGAGTGTCATCGTGAATACCCCAGCCCTTTGTTGTCCTTGCAATGAATTTTTCGCAAAGGAGAAGAATAGGCATAACAAATAATACAATCACAAGAGCACTTATTAAAGAGCCTCTTGCAAGCATTGCACATATCGACTTGACAATTGAAATGCTGCAAACAAGATATACTCCGAAGGTTGCGAAGAAGAAAAGCATTGCACTCTGGAAAACAGAACGTATCGCCTCATTTGCCGCAATCTTCATGGCGGCGGTTCTTCCGTGACCCTTTGAAAGCTCCTCTTTGAATCGCGATGTCAGCAGAATAGCGTAGTCAACCGTTGCGCCGAGCTGAATACACGAAATTACCGTCGGAGCGATGAACGGAATCGCCGTTCCGAAAGCTGTTGATATGCCCTGATTTATCCATATTGCAACCTCAATTGCAAGAATAAGAATAAAAGGTATGGAAATTGATTTGAAAACTATCGCTATAACAATAAAGACGGCAATTATGGATATAATGCTCGTTACGGCGAAATCAACCTTTGTCGTTTCGATAAGATCCTTATAGAGTGCTCCCTCGCCCGTAACATAGCCGTAATGGTCTGAACCTGCATATTTTTGGACTATATTATCAATCTCTTCAACCTGACTGTTACATTCGTCCGTCGAGGATTCATAGATAGAGTTGACGAGCATTACCTGCCGTCCGTTCTGTTTGACGATGTCAATAATATCATCGGGAACAATCGAATCGGGAATTGAAGTTCCGACAAACATATCATAAGCAAGCATACTGCTGACGCCCTTGACATTGCTTATCTCGTTTTCCATGCTGACAAGCTTGCTGGCGGGAATTGTATCGTCAACAATAATGAAATGCGAGGTCGTCATGTTGAATTTTTCTTTCAAAAGCTTTGTTCCGATCGTTGTTGATGCATCGTCCGGAAGTTCAGCATTTAGATTATAATTCTTCTTAACATTCGCAGAAAGTAAAACAGAAGGAATTATAATTATAATAAACACAGCAGCAAAAACTTTTTTACGCTTAACCAAATGATTGACGAGCTTACCGAAATCGGGTGAAAACGGCTTATGCTTATGACGGTTGATCGCGTCGTCGAAAACAAGCATAAATGCAGGCAGAATTATTACAACCGAAAGCACGCCGATAATGACGCCCTTTGCCATAACAATTCCGATATTAAGACCGAGCGTAAGCTGCATGAAGCAAAGCGCAAGGAAGCCGAAAAGCGTCGTTAGCGAGCTGCCCGAGAGCGAAATAAACGAACCGTGCAAAGCCCTCGACATTGCCTCCTCTTTCGTCCTTGAATACCTGCGTTCCTCGTTATATCTGTTGACGAAGAATATCGAATAGTCAACCGTAACACCGAGTTGGAGTATCGCTGCGATGGACTGGGTAATATAAGAAACGCCCATGAAAAAGTTTGTGCCCATATTATACATGACCGCTATTCCGATGACTCCGACGAGAATAAACGGCATGACATATGATTCCATGGTGATCATCATTGTGATTATTGCAAGAGCAACGGCAATGAGAATATAAATCGGCGTTTCACTGTCCGTCATTTCCTTTGTGTCGGAATTCATGGCAGAAATACCGCTCAAATAGCTGTTTTCGGGAAGAATCTTTTTAATCTGCTTGACCGATTTTATAATATCCTTTGACGAAGCGTCGTCGGCATAGCTGACAAACATCATTGTGTACTCGCCGTCACTGCTGTAAAAAACATTTTTCACGTCATCGGGCAGGATATCGCCGGGAACGCTCGTGTCCATAATATTATCCGCCCAAAGAACATTTGAAACATTCTTTATCTCGGAAATATTATTTTTAAGCTTCATCACTGTATTAGGTGAAATTTTCCCGCCGTTATCGTCTACCGTTTTAACAAGCACAATAGTCATTGAGCTGCCGCCAAAATCCTCTTCAAGAATATTTTCACCCTTTACAGAATCGAGCCTTGACGGAAGATAGCTCAAAATATCGTAGTTAACGTTTGTAAAAATGTAGCTTATCAATGACGGAATAAGCAACAAAAGCGATATTATAACGATCAATTTCGGTTTATTGACAACCAGATCGGATATCTTTTTCATTTTTAATTCTCCTGTTTAAAAGCCAAATAGATTAAATATGGCAAGAATATAGACAATTAGTCCTACTACTATTACACCGCTGAGAGAAAGAATAACAGCCTTTACCTTTTCGTACTCGTCCGCGCTGAAAATATAACGGATAACCGAGCTGAATTTATTTCCGAAAAGGTCAAAATAGCCGATTGTATATGTCTCAAAGCTTGTCGGATCATTTTCGTCAATAACAAAGACCCTCGTGCCTCTCGAAATCATGTTGCCGTAGCTTCTGAATGAAGCGCCGGGGGTTTGAATGATATTCACTCCGTCGATCTGACCGGTAAAGCAATTCATATGGTCATGACCGAAAACAAGACCGCAGACGTCGCCGCACTTTTTTATTGCCGTGAGCTGACCGTAATCGGGTTCGTCATTGCCCTCGATTTCAAACGCAAAGCCCTTTGCCATGGTTGAATCAAGCTTAACATATTCGTCTTCGCCTACCTTTATTGCTCTCTTGTCATCTGCATTGCACTTTTTGAAGAACTGTGCAGTCTCTGCAATAGGTATATGCTGAAACATCAGGGACATAACGGGACCGTTGTTTTCAAGACGAAGCTGACGGCTTTTTCTCTCGTACCATTCAATCGTTTCCGGCTGAACTCTGCCGAATATCGGTCTGCCGTTCTCGTCCGAGCCTGCCGAATCAAGCATCCAAATGTTGTATTTCATCTCGTCGCCGTTCGATGAATAGACGGGAATATTATAGGTATCGCATTCAACGCTGTTATCATCCGTGTTATAGGGCACGCAGAAGTTATATTCACCGTAAATCTCCGCTTGCTCCTTCTTGGAGATAATGTTCATATCGTCATGATTTCCGTAGATGAAAGCGAAAGGTATTTTTCTTCTTTCAATGGGATCGAGCAGCAGTCCGAGAGCTTTTCTCATTCTTTTGAGCACAGCAGGCTTAGTTGTTGCGCTCTTTTTCTTTCCGATAAGCGCATCGTCAATATGATTGCCGAGAATATTGTCGCCCGTCAAGACGATCAGATCCGGCTTAACCTTGTCGTAGGTCTTGTCCAGCATTTTGAACATGGCTTTTCTCGGTATATGCATATCCTGAGCATCACTGACTTGAAGAATTGTGAATTTTCCGTCTTTATTGAATTTAAGCTTTTCTTTATACATTACAGAAACTCCATTTTGAAATTATATAAATTTATTTTATCATATCATTAAGCTGTTTGCAAGAAAAAAGCCGTCATTTAGACGGCAAATGAGTAGATTTTACAATTATGTAATATCATTATCCTTTTTTATTCCGAAAAAGAGTCTGAGAATTCCGCTCAGGAATTTTGGCTTGTCGATCATGATAACTTTCATAAAAACCCTCCGTTATTTGCTGATGATGAATCCGAGAATAATGACAGCACAGGAAAGCACAGCCACAATGAAAGATTTCGGACAAATCATAGCAACGATCATTCCGAGCCCGAAAGCCGAAAAATAATAGCCGAACTTACAGCCGCACCGCCTGCCTCTTCTCATAAAAACACCACCACAGCAGTTTTGCAATCGAAAAAACGGTTGCTTATTACATACTATGGCGGTTTAGATTTTTTGTTACAGTTGCCAATCCTTGATATCCTTGACCTCATTGTACATTGTCACATAGCTTTCGTGTCGTGTTCGCTCGACATCGCCGTTTTTTACAGCCTCAACCAGACTGCAGCCCTTGTCATTAACGTGGGCGCAGGTAGAAAACCTGCACGAGCCGATATAATCGGCAAAATCGGGGAAACAAAACGCAAGCTCATCTTTTTTTATAAGGTCGTTCGTCTCAAAATCAAGAGAAGAAAAGCCGGGAGTGTCTGCAATATAGCCGCTGCCGACCTTGAAAAGCTCAACATGACGTGTTGTATGGCGTCCGCGTCCGAGCTTCCTGCTTATCTCCCCTGTTTCAAGGCAGAAATCAGGATACATTCTGTTGATGAGCGAGGATTTACCGACACCCGAATTACCGGTAAAAACAGTAATTTCTCCGTCAATTATCGACTTAACCTTCTCAATTCCCTCCCCGGTCTCGTTTGAGACGGCAAAGGTTTTGAAGCCGGCATTAGTGTATATCTTAACAAATTCGTTTGCGCTTTGAAGATCGTCTTTTGTAAAAACAATGATCGGCTCAACGTTTTTATACAAGGCAACGGCAGTCAGCCTGTCAATTATAAGGAGATTCGGCCTCGGGTCGCAGACCGAGGAAACAATAACAAGAGTGTCAACGTTGGCAATCGGCGGTCGCTTGAAAAAGTTGCGCCTTTCAAGAATTTTGTCGATAGAATTCTTGTTGTTGCTCTCAACGGTTATTTCGACTCTGTCGCCTGCGAGAGGAGTAATTTTCTCCTTGCGGAAAACGCCCCTTGCCTTACATTCGTAAACTATGCCGTCAGCGGCCTCTACATAGTAGAAGCCACCGATTCCTTTAATTATAATTCCGTTAATATTCACTGCCGCCACCAAAGGTTATTTTTATCTGAACATCCGGCGAAACGCTGACGCCGCTCGCAGGCTCGATCTTTACAACCGTTCCCGAAATATTGCCTTCGGAAATGATATTTTTGAATCCTGCCGCTTTGAGCTTTGCCATAGCGACGGCATAGGTATCGCCGACAACGTTCGGAATTGTATATAAAACAGGTTCAAAGGTAGTCGTTACACCAACATATTCATATGTCGTTTCGTTGCTCAGGGATACGGGTGAAGAAGTGAAGTTGACATTGCACTTATAGATCAGCTTGCCGTCAACGAAGAACTTGAATACAGAGGTTGCCTCATGGCCTCTAACGGGAATCTCTACGGAATCGCCGTCAAGAGTGCATGTGCCTGTGAAAACGGTTGTATCGTCAAGTGTTGCGGTTACATTTGCCTGCTCCGAGGTTTTCGGAAGTCTAACTGAAATTGTGATCGACTGCTCAATGAGCTTGCCCTTACTAACGGTAATCACAACGTTTGAGCCCGACGGAATTTTCGAGCCGGTGAAGGTGTTGGAAATAACATAGCCCTTTGTAACCGTATCGCTGTATTCCGATTTTGTTGAAACGGTAAAGCCCGATGAAGTGAGAACCTTCTTTGCGTTTTCTTCATCAAGATTTGAAACATCGGGAACAATAACGAGTTTTTCTTTTGTTTCGTCATATGAAACATATTCGAGGGTAACGGTAGTACCGGCGGAAACCTTGTTGCCGCCCTTGGGATTGATGCCTACAACCGTACCTGCGGTAATTCCGGGATAATCCTTTTGATCGACCTCTTTATCTTTTATCTTAAAGCCGAGTCCGTTAAGCCTTGTTACGGCGGTTACATAGTCAACGCCGAGCAAATCATCGGGAATTTCAACAAGCTCCGCATTTGTTGCGATAACAAGCTCAATTTTAGTTTTTTTCGGGTCAATCTTTGTTCCTTTTTCGGGCGTCTGAGAAACAATCTCATTCGGCGTAACGTCGGGATCGACCTTTTCTGTTACTTCAAAAACATAATTAGGATATTTGTTTTTAAATTCTTCCTCATCATAAATTATTCCGACAAAATTCGTAACCTTGACCTTAGAGTTGCCCGTAAGATAACCGGTCTTAAAGAGAATGCCGAAAGCAACGGCGAGCACAACAATGAGCGCCGTAATAATACCGACAAGAATAGGAATAGTCCTGTTCTTTACAACCGGTTCTTCCTCCTCCTCATCTTCGGTTACAACAGGGTCAATATGTTTAATTGATCCCGTGATATTCGGAATATACTTTGTCGGCTCGGTATTTTTATAGTCATAGTCAAACTGAATTGACGGATTTCTTCTGAACTCCTCAAGGTCAAGAAGCATCTCGGCGGCAGACTGATATCTGTCGTTGACGTTCTTCTGCATCGCCTTGAGAACGATCTGCTCAAGACCGACGGGAATTGAAGGATTGATCTCTCTCGGTTTCACGGGATCCTGCTGGAGCTGCATAATGGCAACGGAAACAGTGTTATCCGACTCAAACGGAAGCTTGCCCGTGAGCATTTCATAAAGCATAACACCGACAGAATAGATATCCGCCTTGTCATCGGTAATGTCGCCTCTCGCCTGCTCGGGGCTTATGTAATGAACCGAGCCGATCGTCGAGTCTGTCATCGTTCTCGTTTCACTGCGAGAAAATCTTGCGATGCCGAAATCGGTAACTTTAATTGCGCCGTTTTCAAGAAGCATAATATTCTGCGGCTTTATATCGCGATGAACGATACCCTTATCGTGCGCATGCTGGAGTGCACGGAGGATCTGCGTTACAAAGAAAACAGCCTCCTTATAATTGATCACACCCTGCTGCTGAATGTATTCCTTGAGAGTGATTCCGTCAACGCATTCCATGACGATATATTGAATTCTGTCGCCGTAGCTGACATCGTAAACCTTAACAATGTTCGGATGCGAGAGCACGGCAATAGCCTTTGATTCGTTTTTGAATCGGCGTCTGAATTCCTCGTTGGCAAGGAATTCCTCTTTAAGAATTTTAACGGCAACAGTTCTGTCGTCGATATTGTCATACGCTTTATAAACAACCGCCATGCCGCCTACACCGATTATTTCCTGAATTTCATAGCGACCGTCAAGTCTTTTTCCTACATAATTTTCCATAAACAGAGTCCCTTCTTAATTACTCACTTACGGTGACAACCGTAATATTGTCACCGCCGCCGTTTTCATTTGCAAGTTCAACAAGCTTATCGGCAATTTTATATCTGTCCTCGGTTTTACAAACCTCAAGAATAACTTCATCGTCAACGTAGTTTGTCAATCCGTCCGTACAAAGCAGCACTAAATCATCCTCGTTAAGCTGCTCCTGGGAATAATCTATTCTAACCTCGGGGTCAACACCCAAGGCTCTTGTAATTACATTCTTCTTAGGGTGCTCCTTTGCCTCTTCCGGCGTTATTTCTCCGTTATCAACCATCATTTGAACAACCGAATGGTCAGTTGTAACCTGAGTTATGCCCGAATCGGAAACAACATAAATTCTCGAATCGCCGACGTTGGAAATATAGAGCGTATCGGTGTTTCTTACTGCAAGAACAACCGTCGTACCCATTCCGCTAAGATCCTCGTTATTGTTTGCCATGCTGTAGAGGGTGATGTTAGCAGCATCAACGGAAGATATAAGCAGATTTTTTACCGAATTGTCGTTCATGCCGACATGATAGCCCGAGGTCAGCTTATCGGAAATTACTTTTACCGCCGCTTCGCTTGCAATATTGCCGCCGTTCGCGCCGCCCATTCCGTCACATACGACAGCCCATGAGACTTCTGAGGTTAAATCACCCGCCGCATATGAATCCTGATTGTTAGAGCGAACCTTTCCTACATCGGTTTTTGCGGAAATTTTCATTTGTTTCCCTCCTTTTCGGAGATTTCTCTGTTATGACGGCTTCTGAGCTGTCCGCAGGAAGCGTCAATATCCGAACCGAGGCTGCGCCTGACTGTCGCATTTATGCCCCGTGAATTTAATATTTTAATAAAGCTTTCAAGTCGTTCATTTGTGCTTCGCTTGTGCGAGCTTTCGACAATCTCATTCGCAGGAATCAGATTTACATGGCACAACATTCCTTTTAAAAGAGCTGCCAGTTCATAAGCACAGGCGTCGCTGTCGTTAACGTCCTTAATCATAGCATATTCAAATGAAATTCTTCTTGAAGTCCTCTTTGTATATTCGCGGCATGCCTTCAAAAGCTCCTCAATGGGGTACTTTTTGTTGATTGGCATTGTCTTTGAACGCATTTCATTGTTGGGAGCGTGTAACGAAACCGAGAGCGTAAGCTGAAGGTGTCTTTCCATCAAATCATATATTCTCGGCACAACTCCGCAGGTGGAAAGCGAAATATTTCTAAGTGATAAATTAAGCCCTTTGCCGTCACCGACAAGCTCTAAGAAACGCATTGCGTTGTCAAAATTATCGAGCGGCTCGCCCATTCCCATCATTACGACGTGTGAAACACGGATATTCATGTCTCTTTGCGCCGCATGGATCTGTCCTATCATCTCGGACGGAAAAAGACTTCTGACGCAACCGCTTTTTGTCGATGCGCAGAAAACGCAGCCCATTTTGCAGCCGACCTGTGACGAAATACAAAGCGTGTAGCCGTATTTGTATTTCATCAAAACAGACTCAATAAAATTGCCGTCGCAAAGTCTAAATAAATATTTAACCGTTCCGTCAATTTTCGAGACCTGCTTCAATTCGATCTCACAATACCGTATCGGGTATTTTTCTCTCAACGCTTCCCGGAGCTGCTTTGAAATATTCGTCATCTCGGAATAGTCCATTGCTCCGTGAACCTGAAGCCATTGATAAATTTGACCTGCCCTGAATTCAGGCTGACCGAGCTCACGCATTACCGACTTTATCTCGGGCAAGGTCATTGATTTAATGTCGTATTCGGACAAATAAACACATCCTCACTTAACTCTTTCAACGCAGGAAATAAAAAATCCGTCACAGCCGTGAATATGCGGCATGAGTGTAAGATAATCGGTATCACCGTCATATCTTTTCATCTCCGGCAAAACACGAACGCTCTTAAAGTCATCGTGCTCCGACAGGAACTTATTGATAATTTTCTCATTTTCCTCGGGGTTGAGAGAGCAGGTCGAATAGACCAATTTTCCGCCGACATTAAGATATCGGCTTGAAACACACAGTATAGAATACTGCAAATCCTTTAATTTGTCAACTTCCTCACTTTTCTTGAACCTTATCTCAGGCTTTTTGCGTATAACGCCGAGACCCGAACAGGGTACATCACATAAAATCTTATCAGCCTGCAAAAGTGAAGAATTGAACTTTGAACCGTCGTTTTGAATTGTTTCAATATTATTTAAACCGAGCCTTTCGGCTCCGTCATTTATAAGCTTTAATCGCTGCGGATATATATCGCATGAAATTATTTTGCCGGTGTTGCGCATCATTTCAGAAAGCGTGAAAGTCTTTCCGCCGGGTGCGGCACAAATATCTATAACCGTTTCTCCGTCACGGACATCGAGAGCCTTACAGCATAGCTGAGACGCTGTGTCCTGAACATGGAACAAACCGTCCGAATATGCCTTGGTTTTATGAACGGCACCGCCGCTTATAACAGTCAGCGAGTTTTCAGCCAGGCGGTTTTTCTCACATTGAAAGCCGTCTGCTAAAAGAATTTCACAAAGCTTTTCGGCATTTGTTTTTGTTGTATTAACTCTAATTGTGTTTTCAACAGCTCCGAACGACGCTTCAAGAATTTTTTCGGCATTTTCTCTGCCGTAGCTTTCGCTCCACATTTTGCAAAGCCATTCGGGAGCGGAATACTTAACACTCATACTGCCGTCTGTTTTAAAGCCGTTTTTGACAATTTTATGTAAGACGGCATTGACAAGTCCGGATGCAAAAGCTGCCCCGTTCTTTTTTACAAGCTTAACACTCTCGTTAACGGCGGCGGAATCAGGAATTTTGTCCATAAACAAAATCTGATATGCGCCGAGCCTGAGTGCAGTCAAAACCTGCGGCTTGAGTTTTTTCAGCGGCTGTGAAAGATAAAGCGACAGGTTGTAATCGAGTGTTATTCGCCTTTCCGTCACACCGTAAACGAGTGCGGAAACAAATCTCTTATCTTTTATATCGATCTCTGCCTTATCAAGCGCAGAGTCAAGCACAAGATTGGAATAGCTCTCATCACGCTGTATTTTATTAAGAATTTCAAACGCTGTCTGTCGGGCTGATTTCATATAAATTTCCTTTTAATTTCTTCTTGAATTTCCGAGAAGTCTCGACGCATAATAAAGCAGGTTGGCAATTGCGGTTGCAAGCGCCGCAACGTAAGTCAAAGCGGCGGCTGTAAGAACGCTTTTTGCCGCCTTATATTCTTCACCCGCGAGTATTCCCGTTTCGTCGATAACCTTCAGCGCACGTCTGCTTGCGTTAAATTCAACGGGCAGAGTAACAAACTGAAAAACGGCAACAAGACCGTAAAGAAGAAGTCCTGCGATTATAACGTAATATCCGATCGGCGAGGTTGACAGATAAGCGAGAAAATACCCCGCAAAAGCAATTATAAGTCCGAATCTTGAGCCGAAATTCGTCACAGGAACAAGTGCCGACCTTATCTTATTCGGCAGATAATCCTCGGCATGCTGAGCGGCATGACCCGCCTCATGACAAGCGATTCCAACGGCGGCAACAGAGGTTGAATTATACACCTTTTCGGATAGTCTTATCATTTTTTCGTTCGGTGAATAATTGTCCGTCAGCTCGCCTGCACACGGTACAATACGAACATCCGTAATGCCGTAATGCTTTAAAATCAATTGAGCTGCCGCAGCTCCTGTCAGTCCTCTTGAATTTCTGATTTTGGAATATTTTGAATATGTTGACTTAACTCTTATCTGCGCCAAAATTGCAAAAATAAGCACGGGAGCGGCAAAAATAAGATATCTAATATATTCCGAAAATGAATAGATCATCTAATCACCTCATTCAAATTTTTCTCCGACCTCAATTTTATGTCCTCTCAGAAAATCGGCACAGCTCATTGCTTTTTTGCCGGGAGCCTGAATCATTAAAATTCTGACTCCGTTGCCGTCGCCGCAGGCAACAGTCAATCCACCTTGAGTTGAAACGATTTCGCCGGGTTCACCCTTAGTTTTTCCGATTTTCTCTGTCTTATGAAGCTTGTATATTTCGCCGTTTAAGACTGATGTTGCAATCGGCCAAGGAGAAAGACCTCTGACCTGATTGTGAATCTCATCGGCGGATTTTGACCAGTCAACGGGGCAAAGCTCCTTTGAAAGCATCGGAGCATAATTTGAAAGCAAGTCATCCTGTTTTTCTCTTTCAAGAGTTCCGTCGATAATTTTTTTAATTGTTTGCGACATGACCTCTGCGCCGAGCTTCGAAAGCTTATCATGCAGCTCGCCCGCCGTCATGTTTTCGCCGATTTCGGTCTCCGCTTTGATAAGCATATCGCCCGTGTCAAGCCCCGAATCCATCTGCATGGATGTAACGCCGCTCTTTTTTTCGCCGTTGAGAACGCACCATTGAATCGGTGCCGCTCCTCTGTATCTCGGAAGAAGTGAAGCGTGGATATTGACACAGCCGTATTTCGGCAAATCGAGAATATCCTGCGGAATGATTTTTCCGTATGCGACAACAATTATCAGCTCGGGATCAAGCTCTTTTAAAATCCCGTATGCCGTACCGTCCTTCATCTTAGTCGGCTGAAAAACAGGAATATTATATTCTGCTGCCTTTTCCTTTACGGGAGGAAATTGCATTTTATGACCTCTGCCCTTCGGTTTATCCGGCTGAGTAAAAACACCGACTACGTCATATCCGTCAAAAACGAGTCTTTCAAGGCAAGGGACGGCAAATTCCGGCGTTCCCATAAAAACAATTCGCATCTGCAACAGCTCCTTTATTATCAGTTGTCCTCAAGCTCACCTACGAGGTGGCTCGTGTAAAGAATTCCGTCAAGGTGGTCGATTTCGTGACAAAAGCATCTCGCTTTGAGATCGGAGCCTTTATAAACGCACCACTTGCCCTCACGGTTCTGCGCTTTAACCATAACGCTCTTCGGGCGCTCGGTAACGCCGAATTTTCCCGGAAGAGAGAGGCATCCTTCCTCCTCATGCTGCAATTCGGGCGATCTGTCCGTAATCTCGGGATTGATAAGCTCAAGGTAGCCGTCTCCGCAGTCAATCACAACAACTCGGCGAAGGATTCCGACCTGAACAGCCGCAAGACCCGCACCTTTTTCTTTATAAAGAGTATCCTTCATGTCATCAAGCAGGGTAAAAAGTCTATCGTCGAATTTCTCGACGGGTCGACTCTTTTTGTTGAGAATAGGATCTCCGAATTTTACAATATTTCTGATTGCCATTTCAATAATCGAACCTTTCAAAATCAAAAGACCATACCGAAAATTTACGATATTGCCTTAAATTATATTTTCCGGATTTATATCTATATAAACGGATACATCATTGTACGCCCTGTCTGTTCCTGTATATTTTAACAGCTCATTCATCAAGGCTCTGAAACGCTTTGTATTCTTGCATTTCAAAATCAATCTGTATCTGAATTTATTGCTTATTTTTGAAACTCTCGCCGTCATGGGTCCGAGAGCGATTATTTTTAAATCTTTATATTCACCACTGAGCTTTTCCTTGAGCCTGTCGGTATATTTTTGAGAAGCGACCCTGACCTTTGGTTCGTTCTCACCGATAAAACCGATAAGACAAATGTCACAGTACGGAGGATAAATGAGCATTTTTCTTGTTTTTAATTCATCTTTAAAGAAAGCGTCATAATCCTGACGTGCGGCAATTTGAATAACGTCGTTTTCGGGGTTGCAGGTCTGAATAACCGCAGTTCCTTTATATTGTCCTCTGCCTGCCCTGCCGACAACCTGTGTCAGCAAATCGAACGTCCTCTCCTGACTTCTGAAATCATCGTTATTAAGCTGCTGATCGGCATTTATGACACCGACAAGCGTTACGTTTTCGAAATCAAGACCCTTTGCAACCATCTGCGTGCCGAGAAGAATATCATATTTGCCGTCGGCAAAGTCCTTCAGCTTGTTTTCATGCGAATAGCGGCCCATTGTGCTGTCGGCGTCCATTCTGAGAATTCTTGCTTTTGGGAATAAGGCCGCAAGCTCATCTTCAATCTTCTGCGTTCCCGTTCCGGAATACCTGACGTCATGCGAGCCGCACTCGGGGCAAACATCTGTAAACGGCTCGGAATATCCGCAGTAATGACACATAAGCCTGCCGTTCGCATGGTGATATGTCATTGAAATACTGCATGACGGACAGGTAAGAACATGACCGCACGCCTTACATTCGGCAAAGGTGTTGTACCCTCTGCGATTGATAAGCAAAATTGACTGTTTACCGTTTTCAAGGTTATATTGCAGTCTCGATCTCAGCTCCTCACTGAAATTTGAAGACTGTGACAGCGCTTCCGTCAGCATATCGACAATGCGAACCTCGGGAAGAACCGAGCTTGAATACCGTTTTGACAGTCTGTTGATTGTGTATTGCCCTGCCTGCGCCTTTGCAAATGTTTCGATGCTCGGCGTGGCACTGGAGAATACAAGAAGAGCCTTATGATAAGCGCAGCGAAAACGTGCAACGTCCTTTGCGCTGTATCTCGGCGTCTGTTCGGATTTGTAAGTATGCTCCTGCTCCTCGTCGATTATAATCAGTCCAAGGTTTTCAAGAGGAGCAAATACGGCACTTCTTGTGCCTACAACTATCCTGACATTTTCATTTTTGACTCTTTTCCATTCGTCAAGCCGCTGTCCTGCCGAGAGAGCACTGTGAAAAACGGCAACCTCTCTGCCGTAACGGCTCATAAAAAGATTAAGAGTCTGCGGCGTAAGAGCAATTTCGGGCACCATAACGATAACATTTTTACCTTTATCGAGCATTTCGTCAATAAGCCTCAGGTAAACCACCGTCTTACCGCTGCCCGTAATTCCGTAAAGAAGAGTAGCTCCGCCCATAACCGAGGAATATTGCCCGAGCATATTTTCAAAGGCTTTTTGCTGTTCGTCGTTGAGATGGATCTCATTTCTTTGAGGAACAACAGTCTTGTTTTCATATGGGTCACGGTAAATCTCGTTATCGAAGATTTCAACAAGACCCTTTCTCTCGAGAACCTGTACGACCGAGGCTGTAAACCCAGTGAAATAGCAAAGCTCCTTGACAGAAACAGTTCCGATATCATTTAAAACATCAAGAACGCCGATCTGTTTTTTTGTCAGCTTCTCAGTCGTTTCAAGAATCTCTCTGCCTCCCTCGGTCAGCCTGACGGTCTTAACGGTCAAGTCGCCCGTTTTTCTCACGGAATCGAAATTTCTTATCAGCAGGCCTTTTTTTACCATTTTTTCAAGAAGGGTAATTTCAGGTGTAAATCCAAGCTTTTTTAGGAGCTTTTCACCCTCTACATAGCCCTTTTGAGTGAGAAGAAAATTATAAATCTGCTTTTCATCCGCCGAAAAATCGGTTAAATCGGCTTTCGGAACGGCTGTATAGGTCGTAACCGTTCTGTGGCACATACCCGAAGGCAGAACAGCCTTTGCAGCTTCAAAATAGGTGCAAAAGGTTCTTTCTTTCAGCCATTCGACAAGCCTCAGCATCTCGTCATTGAGCACGGGAGTTTTGTCGATAACCTGAGAAATTCGTTTTAATTTTTCTTTACCGTCATAATCCGTAACAGAGAGAACTATGCCCTGACGGCACTTGTTTCCCCTTCCGAACGGCACAAGAACACGGCAGCCCGGAGAACATTCTTCGTCGCCGAGGAGGTATGAAAAAGGCTTGTCAAAGGAAAACGCAGAATTTTCCACGGCTACGGCCGCAGTTTTTTCGACAGTCATTTTGTACCTCCGTAATTATTTAATAATTAACAATATTAAAGATCCTTGATCTCGTCGGGCTCAACGATTTCGTATTTTTTGTTGAGAATTTCGTCAAGAGCAATGCTTACAGGCTTCTCAACAAGGATAATTCCTTCATCTTCAGCTTCCTCGGAAATCTCTCTTGCACGTTTTGCCGTTGCTCTTACAAGAGAATAGCGGCTGATGTGATTTGAAAGCACCGAGCTTAAATCCGGGTTAAACTTAAAATTTTTGTTCTGATCAAACATTTTTACATACCTCACTAAAAAATTTATTACATCTGCTTACTCTGTGTGTTTCGGCAGTGATAATCGTTTTTATATCGTCAACGGCGTCCTTAAGATCGTCATTGATAACAACGTAGTCATATTCATTGCGGCATCGCTCAATTTCTCTGATAGCGATTTTCAAGCGGCGGAGAACATCGTCCTCCTCCTCACTTCCGCGGTTGCGAAGCCGAGTTTCAAGAATCTCCATGCTCGGCGGCATAATGAATATGCTGACGGCGTCGGGATACATCTTTTTAATATTCCCTGCGCCCTGCACGTCGATTTTCAAAATAACAATATGTCCGTCCTCAAGCCATTTATCGACAGGTCCCTTCGGTGTGCCGTAGTAGTTGACGCCGTAACGTGCATATTCAAGCAGCTCGCCGTTTTCCACAGCATCCAAAAAATCCTCTTCACTGACAAACATATAATCTATTCCGTCGATTTCGGAATCTCTCGGCTTTCTCGTTGTCATTGAAACCGATTTTGTGATATCAATATCCGATTTAAAAAGCTCGGCAATGACCGTATCTTTTCCGGAGCCTGCCGGACCCGAAAGAATAACAAGCATACCGTTATTCTTCATCGTCCTCATCCTCCTCATAATCCTTGTCCTCATCGAATCTGTTGGCAACCGTCTCCGCCTGAAGATAGGTCAGAATAACCTGATCGCAGTCTGTAATAATAACCGCTCTCGTTCTTCTGCCATGGGTTGCGTCGATAAGTGTACCCTTCTCCTTGCAGTCCTGAACTATACGCTTTATCGGAGCCGATTCGGGGCTGACAATAGCAATAATTCTGTCCGCATTAACCATATTACCGAAGCCGATATTGATAAGCTTCATATTTTCACCCCGTTATTCGATATTTTGAACCTGCTCGCGGATTTTTTCAACCTCTGACTTGATTTCAAGTACACGTCTTGCAATTTCAACGTCATTTGCCTTAGATCCGATCGTGTTAGCCTCACGGTTGATTTCCTGAACGAGGAAGTCCATCTTTCTGCCGACAGCCTCGGTTGAATTGAAGAAATCCTTGAGCTGAGAAATATGGCTTCTCAAGCGTACAGTCTCCTCGGCAACGGCAATTTTGTCCGCATAAATTGCCGCTTCGGTGAGAAGTCTTGCTTCTTCAACATGGATATCTCCGAGAAGCTCCTGCATTCTCGCAAGCAGCTTGTCGTTATATTCCTTGACCGTCTCGGGCGATCGTTCCTCAACAAATTCAACATATGAAAGAATAAGATCGGCTCTTGAAACGATATCATCACGGAGCTTTTCTCCCTCAACCTGACGCATATTGATGAATTTCTCAACAGCCTTTTCGGCAACTGTTTTAACAGCGTTCCAGATCTTGTCCTCGTCCGCCTCAGCCTTGCGGACAACAAGAACATCGTTCATTCTCGCAAGAAGTCCGGCATTGATGTTGTTCTCGACTCCGTAGGTCTCGGAAAGCTCGTTGAAAGCCTTCACATAGCCTGCGGCAAGGGATTTGTTAACCTCAACCACAACAGTGTCGTCCTCAAGGTTGTCCACCTGAACATAACACTCGATTTTACCTCTTGAAACTTTAGACTGAACAAATGATTTCAGCTTTTCGTCAAGAAAACCGTAATTTCTCGGAACTCTTGATGAAAAATCAAAATATCTGTGATTTACGCTTTTTATCTCAACGGTAACGTTCGTTCCGTCAACCGTTTCCTGACAACGGCCGTAGCCGGTCATACTTTTAACCATACTAAACCAACTTCCCGAATTATTTTTTCTTACAGCAGCTTCCTGCAAGCAGCTCGGGGATCTCCCCTTCGAGTATTTTTTCTTTGTTTTCTTTAAAACCGAGCATTTTAGCAACGTTTACACCGCTTGCGGCCTTGTAATATGCAATATAAGCTCCTCGGTTTGCGCCGTAGTTAAGCGAGCTTCTTATAAAGCCCTCGACCGTTTCATCGTCGCTCTCGCTCACAACGTCAATAATCTCCATTGTGTAGCCGTTGAGCCTGAAAACGGAAAAGCCGCACTCTACACCGCCGCTCGACATATCAAAGCCCAAATAACCGTTTAAGCTATTGTCATTGCAGAACGGTTCGGGCAATTTATCATTCGCAACAGGTGAAAACTTAATCATACAGTCACCTCAGAATTTATTTACTTTCATGCCGGAGGAAATCATAAGCTTGTGAACCTCGTCCTCTTTAAGCTCACGCCATTTTCCGACGGGAAGCATACCGAGCTTCAAGGAACCCATTGACGTTCTTTTGAGCCTTGCAACCTCAAGTCCGAGCGATTCGCACATTTTTCTTATCTGACGGTTTCTGCCCTCGTAGAGAACGATCTCCATAACAACTCTGTTATCCTGCTTTTCGATAATATGAGCGTCGGCCGGAGCGGTAATTCTTCCGTCGATTTCCATGCCCGTGGCAAAAGCGGTAAGCATGTCCTCCGTAACGTCCGGACGAACTGTAACCCTGTAGGTTTTCGGAATGTGCTTTGACGGATGCGTCATATGATTTGCAAATTCTCCGTCGTTCGTCATAAGCAGAAGTCCCTCGGAGTCCTTATCGAGTCTGCCGACGGGATAAACCCTTGCGCCTACGTCGCGAACAAGCTCCGCAACGCATTTTCTGCCCATTTCATCATCCATTGTTGTAATATAGCCTCTCGGCTTATGTAGCATGATATAATAATGCTTTTTATTGCCGACAATTTTTCTGCCGCCTACGGTAACAGTGTCATGCTTCGGGCTGACTTTATCGCCGATCTGCGCAACCTTACCGTTGACCTTGACCTTACCCTGAGCGATAAGCTCCTCCGCCTTACGGCGTGAAGCGACCGCACACATAGAAAGGTATTTCTGAAGCCTGATTCTATCATCAGTCATTTTAAAAATCTCTCCTTAATTCTTTGAAAGAAGCTTTTTTCCTCCTGTTTTTGTATCAACAATCCGACATCCTCCGCAGCGCAAATATCCGTTGAGCCGATATAACTTCCGTCAAGATAAAGCATGACCTCGCCCAGCTTGTCGCCCTTTTTTATCGGAGCATATGCAAATTTATCTATTACAAGCTTTTGTATAACGTTTCTATGTTTCAAGCTGTCATATTCAAACTGCTCGCAGGAAATCTTAAATTTTTCAACATTTCCACCGACGACGTCCATATGCTCCGGAATTACAGGTTTAAAAACATACCTTTTGAGCTTTGAAAAACCGTAATCGAGCATAAGCTTGTGGTCATTCCAGTCGTTAGGTGCATTGAGAGTAACCGCAATCAAGCCCGTCCCGTCCTTTTCGGCATAGGAAACGAGACAACGACCGCTCTTTTTTGTAAATCCTGTCTTAATTCCGAGCGCATATTTATAGCTCTCCAAAAGACGGTTATGATTATACAATATTCGCTTATACGGCGGGTTTCCGTAGCTTAAGGAAGCCTTTTTTGACGAGCAAACAGACCTGAAAACAGGATCACCGACCGCATATCTGCCCAAAAGAGCCATATCATAAGCGGTTGAATAATGCATTTCGTCATCAAGACCCGACGGAGTAACAAAATTTGTGTTCTCCATGCCGATTTCTTTTGCTTTAGCGTTCATTTTCTTTACGAAGTTTTCAACATTTCCACCGAGATAATATGCCGTAACATTGGCGGCGTCATTTCCCGACGGCAAAAGCATACCGTAAATCAGTTCATACAGGGATACGCTGTCACCGGGAAGAAGTCCCATTGAGGTTCCCTCAACCAGGATCATCTCTTTTGAAACAGTGATTTCGTCATGTAATTTTCCCGACTGCGCCGCAAGAAGAGAGGTCATGATTTTCGTCGTGCTTGCCATTGAATGATGTTTATAGGCATTTTTCTTAAATATGACCTCGCCTGTTTGCTGAGAAATCAGCACGGCACATTCGGCGGATATATCCGAGCTGTCAAGCGCAGAAACGCTAACCGTCATTATACAAAAAACAGTCAAAAAAAGTATTATTTTTTTAAGCAAACCCATCACCTGCCATATAAAAGCTATATGCGCAGGTCGGGTTAAATATTATTCCTCAGCAAAAACGGAATCGTCTTTATTTTCCTTCTTATCGCCGTTGAACTTATTGACAATATCGCCAACCTTGTTTACAACGTCGGGAACCATGCCTATAATTCTTTCTGCAGAGCTTTCGGAGCCTTCACAGATGTACTTAACGCTTACTTCGCCCTTGTTGATAACAAGAAAAGCAACGGGAGATATTGTAACTCCTGCTCCGCCGCCGCCGCCGAAAAGCTCCTTGGCGCTCTTTGACGGAAAATCCGAACCACCCGAAGCAAAGCCGTAGGTAACCTTTGAGATAGGAATAACCTTAATTCCGTCGCCTGCGTCGATGGGGTCACCGATAATTGTCTGACAATCAACCATATCCTTAATCTTATCAATGGCTGTTGCAAGAATTCCTGATGCTGACTGATCTTTCATGTTTAGTCCGCCTTTCTGTTTGTATTATTGTTTGATGATTTATTATTTGAAATAACAACTTTTAAAAGCTGTTTCAATAAACTGAAAACAAGTGCAATTCCGGCGTTTATCAACGCTCTCGGAATGAATGCGGTTTTTGTAACAAATTCAACGGTCGTTTTCTCTCCGCAATAATCGGCAAAAACATTGACCTTGTAATCCTTGACCTTCATATTGGAGCAGATGAATCCGAGAGAGGGATAAAGAGCCGAACACACCTTGCCGTATTTTATCGCCGTGGCGGCTGCGTCATCCTCGGTAATATGAATATCAAGATGAAATTTTTTAAATATAACGGCTCTCTTAATGAATTTCACCGAAAATCTTTTAAGCGCCGCAACGCAGTTGTTGAGAAGCTCGAGAACTCCCGATAAGCCCTGATTATTATAGAAGGTTTTGAGGAAATTCTCTTTTTTTGGTTTGGGTTTTTCTTCCTTCTTCTCTTCGGGTTTCTCCTCTTTCTTTTCCTTTTTCGGCTTTTCTTCCTTCTTCTTTTTTTCAGGGAACGGATAAATGTCGAATTTAAGGAAAAGCCATGAAACCTTACACCGCACTGCGTCGGTATATTCAAGATCAAGAACGACAGGTATGCTCAGAACTATAACGAAAAAAGCGATAATTCCGAGAATTATGTATAATGCTGTCATTCAATCACCTCCGTTTTTATTCTTCTGCTACTTTAACCGGTTCGCCTGTGAGCATTTTATTTTCGATTATTTCACCGTCGTCAAGGTTAATTTCAAGCTGGCCGTTGATTTCTTCGCTCTTCGGCAATTCCTCATGTTCGGGAAGATCGGGCAAATCGTCAAGGCAAGTCACACAGAAGCATTTGAGAAATTCGGGCGTAGTGCCGTAAATAAGCGGTCTGCCCGGCAGCTCAAGTCTGCCTCTTTCCTCGATAAGACCCTTTGCGATAAGTGTTCCTATAACACCTGAGCAGTCAACACCTCTGACCTGCTCAATAAATGACTTTGTGACCGGTTGATTATAGGCGATAACGGCAAGCACCTCAAATGCCGCCGACGAGAGCGGAGTGTTCTTTTTAATTTCAAGCACGGCTCTGACTTTATCGGCATACTCCTGACGGGTGCAAAGCTGATACATATTATCCATTTTAACAAGTCTGATTCCGCTGTTTACGGACTTCAAGGCTTCGTCAATTCCTCTGAGAGCTTCCTCAACAGGTTCTTTTTCACATTCGAGAGCCTGACAGATTCGTTCCGTTTCAAGCGGTTCGCCTGCGGCAAAAAGTATTGCCTCAACAGCTCCCTGTAGTTCATTCATTATCATTTGTGTAGTCGTCCTCCACGTCAAAGTTAATATCGGAATCAATCATTTCAACCTCAAAATCATCGTCGGTTTGAGTCAAGGTAATTTTTTTGTCCTTTGCAAGTGAAAGTATTGCAAGAAATGTCGCAACCATCTCCGAACGCGATTCCGCTTTTTCAAAGAACGCTGCAAAGCGTTGTCTTTTCTTTCTGAAAAGGCTGCCCATTATATAACTGACACGTTCTCTTATCGGAACTATTTTGTGTGCTACGATACCCGAAAAAGCCTCGATCGGAGGCGGGAGATTTCTTTTTCCTCTGCCTACGGCGTTAATATACGCCTTCAAAAGCTCAATCGGCTGATGCAGCCGTGTATAAGTCATGTCCGGAGGAAATTTCTCAGGCTCTCTCGAGTATTGATCGAAACCGTCTGCCTGAGCGGCGAGTTTTTTTGCCATGATCTGACAGTCATGATATTCGAGCAGCTCACCCTGAAGCTCCTTTTTTAATTCGTCTGCTTCTTCCTCGTGCACTGGAAGGAGCGAAACGGTCTTAATATATATCAGTCTTGCCGCCATTTCGAGAAACTCGCTGGCAACCTCCATATTCTCCTCTTTCATCTGACGTACATAGTCAAGATATTGTTCAACAAGAAGAAGAATAGGAATATCGTTTATATCAATTTTATGCTTGCTTATCAAGTGAAGGAGCAGATCCAAAGGACCCTCGAACACGTCAAGCTTATATGATATCGCTTCCATGATTTCACCTTTTTAAAAAATTATATAGAAAAATTTATTAAATGCGTTGTAAATCAAATTGGAAAGATACGACAGCGGAGTTGTGAGCGCTCCCGTAAGAAGCAGGAGAAACATTGCAATCATAATATATCTTTCATATTTCATAATTCCGAAGTAAAATTTGTTCGGAAGAATCGCAAATAGAATCCTCGAACCGTCAAGCGGCGGAATAGGAATTAAATTAAACACGGCGAGATTTATATTGATTATCGCCGAATACTGGAAGAAAGCATCCAAAGCAAAGACCGCTGTTGTCATTTCACCGCCGCGCTTTGAGACGGCAAGAAGAAAGACATATCTAACAAGCACGGAAAGGAACCCGAAAATCAAATTTGAAAGCGGTCCTGCAAGTGCAATAAGAGCCATTGCAAGCTTTTTGTTTTTCATCTTGGTGTTGCGTACATTTACGGGAACAGGCTTGGCATAACCGAAGCCGACAAGCAAAATCATTACGGCACCCCAGATATCAATATGAGCCATGGGATTGAGCGTCAGTCTGCCGCTGAGTCTCGCCGTTTGGTCGCCGAGCTTTGTCGCAACTAAAGCATGAGCATATTCGTGTATCGGCATTAAGCAAAAAACAACAAATGCACTAACGCAAACACCCATAAATACCGACAGCGCATTGCCGCCCCTTATTAAATCAAGTAACATAATATATTATTCTCCAAAACTATATAATAACTGTAACACCTCGCGGTAAACCGCTGTAGTCCTTATATTCTTTGACCTCCGCGGAGCTTTCGGAAAACAAATCACAAATATACTGTGTTTGATCCTCGCCGCATTCACAGGCGAGCGCTCCGCTTTTTTTGATTCGATGAATCCAATCCTTTGCAAGCGAACGATAAAAGATATATCCGTCCTCACCGCCGTCAAGCGCCATTGCAGGCTCTCTCTTAACTTCTTCCTGCAATCCGTCAATTTCGTTTGAACGGATATACGGCGGATTTGAAAGGATCAAATCGGGAGATATTGCCGAAAGAAGTTCTTTATCAAACATATCGCCTTTGACTGCCTTAACATTATTCACACCGTTGAGGCTGATATTTTTCTCTAAATATTCAAAAGCTATGTCGGATTTTTCGACGGCATAAACCGTTGCATCGGGACAAAATTTTGCAACACTTATCGCAACACATCCGCTGCCCGAGCAAAGATCAAAAACAACGGGAGCATTCTTTTTTTTGAGAAAATCAATTGCAAATTCAACGAGAATTTCCGTCTCGGGCCGAGGAATCAAGACTCCCCTGCCGACCTTAAAAGGCAGACCCATAAACTCCCATTCACCGAGAATATACTGAAGCGGTTCGCCGTTAATGCGTCGGTTCAACAAATCAAAATACGTTTCAGCATCGGCTTCACAGACCTTAACGTAACCGTTCAGTCTCAAATAGAACGAATCGAAATTCAGAACGTACTCAGCCAAGCATCGGGCATCAAATTCCGCATCATCAATTCCGACGGATTTCAATTTCTCCGTTCCTGTTCTCAAAAGCTCACTGACCGTCATTTTCGTCCTCGTCTGTGCTTTCTTCTTTCTCAGGCTCGATCGGATCGTTTATATTTTCCTTTTCCCATCCGAGCGCAACCTTCAATGATGCAATTCCGACTTCAATAATATCATCTGTAGGCTCTTTTGTTGTTATTCTCTGCATCCAAAGTCCGGGAGCCGAAATAATCTTTGTAAAAAGGTTGTTCTTTTTGCCCGCAAGTCTGATCGCTTCGTATCCGATACTCATAATTATCGGAAGAATCAGTATTTTAATAATCATCCAAAGAGCCTTGTAATCACGCACACCGGGGAAAATCATAACGACGATTGTCGAAACAAGTATGCTGATTATAAGCGTAAGGAAGATGAAGCTTGTGCCGCATCTCGGATGAAATCTGCGCTGTTTTCTGACGTTTTCAACGGTCAGCTCAAGTCCGTTTTCATAACAGAAAATTGATTTATGCTCAGCACCGTGATACATAAACAGACGCTTTATATCGCCCATAAGCGAAACAGCCCACATATACGTTATGAAAATAATTATCCTCATTACACCTTCGATCGCAGGCTTCCAAACGTTGCCGTCCGCATTGTGAAGAATAAGGTCGGCAACCTGACTCGGCAGCCACATAAAAAGGAAAAACGCAAGGGCAAAACCTATAACGCCGGAAATAATTCCGATAACCGTCATCATTTTTGGACCGAAATGGTCTGTAAGCCAGCGATCGAGCTTCGACATCTCCTCCGTGCCGTCATCCTCAATGGCAGTCGTTTTCTCAGCCGACTCCATAAGGCATTTGTAGCCGAATATCATTTGCTCAACAAAGCTTATCGGACCTCTGATAAAGGGAATACGTGCAAATTTGTATTTATCTTTCAGAAAATGAGCTTCTTTAAGCTGTGTTTCAATTCTGCCGTCGGGCAGTCTGAGTGCCATTGCAACACCCTTGGGGCCGTTCATCATAACGCCCTCCATAAGTGCCTGTCCGCCGACGCTGATTTTGTTTTCTTCAGGCATCTTCGTTTTCCTCCATTGCCTTTTTCTCGTTTTCTGCGGCTATTGCCGCATCAATATCCCATACATCCTCAAGCTCAACATGGTCAATGTCAAACCTGACGGTAACTGTAGTTCCCTGACCGAGAACGCTGTCGATATCAAATGTTCCGTGGTGAAGCCGAACTATCTCGTCAACAACGGCAAGTCCGATTCCCGAACCGTGAACAGTCATATTTGTCTTGTAAAACTTCTCTTTAACATGAGGCAGATCCTCGGAAGAAATTCCGCAGCCCGTGTCGGAAATTACAATCGTAATTTTATCGTCCTTGATCTCCGTTGAAACAACAATTTTTCCTCCCTGTTTTGTATATTTCAAAGCGTTGTCAAGAATGTTGACAAAAACCTGCTTTATTCTGTCGGGATCTCCGCTCATCGGAGCCGGCAGATTCGGGGCATTATATATAAGCTCAATGCCCTCACGCATTGCTCTGTCCTTGAAAGCAAATACAGTTTCGTCAAGTTCGGCAAGTATGTCCATTTTTTCGTTTTTGAGAACCATTCTGCCGCTCTGCATTCTTGAAAAATCAAGAAGCTCCTCAACGATTCCGTTCAATCTTGAAGATTCGCTGATTATTACGTTCATGCCTCGTTTAGTAAGATTGGGGTCGGTATCGCCAATCTGTAAAAGCGTTTCGCCCCAGCCCTTTATGGCTGTCAGCGGTGTTCTCAATTCATGTGAAACGGTTGAAATGAAATCATTTTTTATTTTATCCGAGGTTTTTATCTTCTCTGCCATATCATTGATAGTGTTGCAGAGCTGGCCGACCTCATCTTTATATAAATAATGGTCTATTCGAGCGTCATAATTGCCGTCGGCGATCATTTTTGCGGTGTCGCAAACCTCCTGAATCGGCCGCACAATCGAACTGATAAAAACAGTTCCGGAGATTACAAGAAGCAAAACAAGAAGAAGAAAAACAAGCGAAATTATGAAATACCAGGTTTTGATTTGATTGTCGATCTCGTCAAGAGAAATCATATACCTGACCGAACCGACCTGTTTATCCTCCGCATCGGTGATAATTTTTGTAAGGGCGATTATCTTTTCGCCAGATGAATTTTCACCGTGCCATAATGCAACTTTATTGCTCGCGGTCATTGCGTCCTCATACTCGGGAATTTTTGTCTTACTGTTTACGGGGAAACCGCTCGAAGAGATAAAAACACTGCCGTACTTATCGAGCACCCAGACCTCAACAGATGATTTATCGTTAAAATCGCTTATATATTCACGGGCACCTTTTTCAAAAACAGCATCATCGGTTGTGGCATAATTCTCGAAATAAACGTCCACAATTCCGTTTGCGTACGATTCGATTTTTCTTTCAACTGTCGCATAGTAATAAGAGTGAATAAAATATGCGGCGGCAACACAGATGATAAGCAAAACAGCAACAATTATGGTCGAGGATTGAAATAACCAACGCTTTGTCAATCCTCCCTTGAAATTGACCTTGCCGTTTCTTTTTTTCATCTGTATCACCTCTTTTCAAAAATTATGTATAAGCCTTAAATCCAGACATAGCCGAAGCCCCAGCGTGTAAGCAAGTGCTTGGGATTTGACGGATCCGGCTCAATTTTCTTTCTGATTCGTCTGATATTTACATCAACGATTTTTTCGTCTCCGAAATATTCCGTTCCCCAAACATGATTGAGAATATCCGTTCTGCTGAGATTTGTTCCCTGGTTACGGAAGAAATATTCAAGAATCTGAAATTCAACCTGTGTAACGTCGATTTTTCTGCCGTCGCAGGTAAGGGTTCGGCTTTTGCAATCGAGCTTAAATTCGCCCGAGGAAATGACGTTTTCATCATCCGGCTCCTGTTTATTCTTCGATGAAGTCGAAACACGTCTTGCAAGTGCATCAACTCTCGCCGTAAATTCGGACGGTGAAAACGGTTTTGTAACATAATCGTCGGCGCCGAGAAGCAATCCGTTAACCTTGTCCATTTCCTGAGTCTTGGCTGTGAGCATCATTATACCGATATTGTTGCTCAAGGCTCTGAGTTTTTTGCAAAGCTCAAGTCCGTCCATTCTCGGCATCATAATATCAAGCACGGCGATGGAAATCTCATCGGGTTCAAGCTTGTATTTTTCATAAGCGTCAAGTCCGTCAAAGGCTTCGACAACATCATAGCCTGCCCTTTTAAGGTTGATAACGATAAATTCTCTTATCGTTTCCTCGTCCTCGGCAACAAGGATCTTTATAGGTTTCATTTTCTTCCTCCTAAAACTGTTGTGTTAAAATTATCCTTAAGGCTCTCATCTTTAACTCCGAAATCGGTGCCGTCGTCTGTTATTGTATAAACATATTCCGTGCTGCCGTAGGAGCTAAGAAGCTTTGAGCTTTTATATTTTGTTTTAGCCTGCTCATCATTCTTGTCATAATAATAAATACTGAACAGAAGCTTTCCGAGCTTATCCTCGGAGCTGTCCCAATGGTAGAAATCCCACTGTCCGTCATTACCGAGAACTGTTATTCTTCCTACCCAACTGCTCGGAATATTGAGAATATATCCACCGTACTCATCAATAACCGAATACTGAACCGCTCTGAGTTTATTGTTACGGAATTTAACCCATTTTGTGTAATAAAGATTTTTTGTCGGCACTGCGGCCTTTTCGTTTAAAGAGGCGGGAAGCGCGGTGTTTGAGCTGTTGTCAACAATAGATGATCCCGGCATATCCACACTAACGGGAATCTCTAAAAATCCGTCCGAGTCAATGTCCTGTGCTGAAAGCCTAATATGACGAAGCGTCTGCGACGTCATCTGAGTCGCAACATCAAACAGAGGAGCGACAAGCGAATTGGTTTCATCGTCCCAATAAATAACCTCGGTTATCATGTCGTTATCGCCTTTGAAAGCTTCAACATAAATAAGGCGCAAATCCTCAACTTTTTCAACCTTTATATTTGAATATGATGAAATATTTCCGTCGGTCTTAACCGAGCTGAGCGTCTGAAGCGACGAAGATTTTGCATCAAAAGTATATGCCGTCGCAGAAGAAGTATAATGATCGGTAACCGTTGAATCAACATTCATTGTGAAAATATCGTCGAAGCCGTCGCCGTTGACATCAATAACGTCAAGATATGAATAAGGGAAGGATGAAATAAGCTTCAAATCGCCTGCGGATATATCGTAAACCGCAAAGGCTTTGTTTGTCTTGCTCGAAAAAAGATTCCAGCCTATTATAATTTCCGATTTTCCGTCATGGTTCAAATCGGCAAGCTTAACCTCATCAACGGAGCTGCCGAGGCCGTCATAGGAATTGACGGGAACGAAAGCGTTGTTTTTATACTCAAAATAATAAATCTTTACAAGATCCGGATTTTTCTTCTCGGTATAAAAAACAATGGCTTCTTCGTCCTTGTCCATATCAAAATCATTTACAATAAACGCAGAGCGATAGAGTCCGTTTTCAGGGGTGGAAAGGCTGTAATCTTTATCGACGAGCTTTTCAAACGAATCCTGCAAGCTCTGATATTCACCCGAAAGTTTCGGCGGACGAAGCAAATTATCAAAGGAGGAAAATCTGAATGAACAGCCGCTGAAAGATACAAGAATCGCAATAATACATGAAAAAGCCAAAAAGCATTTCAATCGCTTCATCAGAATCACTCCTTTCTTAATTATCAAAACCGTTTAAAATATACCCATTCTAACAGTCATTACATTATAACACACCGTGTGTCACTTTTACAACATAAAAAGTAAATTTTTCTTAAATAAATTGAATAAAAAAACCGACCGAACAACACAAAGGTCATTCAGTCGGTCAAATATTCAGTTTTGTACAATTACAGCCGAATAAGATCCGCTCACCCAACAATTTTTTGAATTTTTGAGAGTCACGGTAACCGGAACTGTATTCTCCCCTTCTTCAAGCTTTATGTTGGTGAGATTGATATTTACTTCAAGCATATTTGCATTGACGCTTGCAAGTGCCGTCTGCGTTCCGACAACGGTAACCGAACCGATAGAGCTGAGGTCGACATTTCCGGCACTGACGCCCGAGCCGCCGGTAATCATAATTGAATTTATATTCGGTTCAAGCTTTTTTGTTGAGAGTCCGTCGGTATTTACCTCAACACTGAACGAGGTCGTTCCGTCGAGGAATTTAGCGGTTTTAACATTCGATGCAAGGAACGTAAAGCTGCCGTTTGAGGGCGTAATATTGGCAAAATCAATTGTGCCTATCTCAAGCGAATTGGTAGTGTCGGAACCGTTCTGTAAAACAGCAACCCTGACCCTGCTCGGAGAAATACTGTAAAGCAAAGGACTGTTGATATAATCAGAAGGTGTGTTCTTGAACGAAACGGAAACGGCTGATGTCTGCATTTTATAAACAGGAAGCGTTACAGGTACGGTTAAGCGGCTTTCGCCGTTGATTTTAACATATTTGGAATCAAGATCACTGCCGTTGCTGAGAACAACAGAAGCATCAATTGTTTCGCTTTGTGTAAGCTTCTTTTCAATGGGAATATCGGCATAAGCGGCGGTAATTGAATTAACCTCCGTCTGTGCTCCCGAAACCTTAACGGTTTTTGTCTCATAAATTATATCCGCCTTATCGAACATATAATCGTCGGCGGTGTAGTCATCAAGCTCCGAAATAATTCTCGGAGTTACCTCAACTTCCTTCTCGGCATATTTATCGAAGTAAACCTCAATATAGTCCGTTGATTTTGAAATAATTTCATAGTCGGCATTTGCGTCCTTGGCTGTTACCTTAACAACGAGACTGTGTTTTCCAGCAGAATCGACATAAGCGGTCTGCGCCGTCGCTTCAAAATCGTCCGCCGTCAAAAGATCTCCGCCAACAATGTAACGGTTGCCCCTGACGGTGACGTTAATCGTGTAATCGCTCTGGCCGAATATCTGCAAGCCGAGCTTATCGGGAACGCTGTTGTTCATGTCGATTTTAACAGGAATGTCCTTAATTTCATTCTCGATAACGGGCGCATATTCAAGCGCAACAACGATCCAGAAAATGAATGCGACGAGAATAGAAAAAACGACAAGAAATTTTGTGTTGGAAAAGAGCTGTCTTAAGCTCAACTTTTTTAATTTCATTTCTTAAATTTCTCCTTTACATTGGTAAGAAGAACGGAAAAGAATGATTTCTTTTCTTTGCCGGAATTATCGGGAAGAATGTAATCCATAAGTCTTTCCATAAGAACGCCGTCGGAAACTCCCCTCTCAAGCTCACCGCCGCAGGCAATGGAAATCTTGCCCGTTTCTTCGGAAACAACAACGGCAACGGCATCGCTTTTTTCTGAAATTCCGAGCGAAGCTCTGTGCCTTGTGCCAAGCTCGCTGCTGAGTAAATTATTGTCGGTCAGAGGGAGAATACAGCCGGCCGCCTTGATTCTGCCGTCACGTATAACCACTCCGCCGTCATGGAGAGCGGAATTGGGGAAAAACAGAGAATTTATAAGCTCCCTTGAAACCTTGGCGTCAACGACCGTACCGGTGTTAATTATATCGCCGAGCATCGTGTTGCGTTCAAAAATAATCAAAGCGCCTATTTTTTTATCGCTCATATAACGGCAAGCTTTACAAATTTCAAGCACAGCTATTTTCTTTCTCTCATAGAGTGCGTCGCCCTGCTGAGCGCCGAAAAAGTTAAGAAAAGCGAACCTGCTGCGTCCCATGGATTCGAGCGCATGACGAATCTCCGGTGTAAACAGAATAATAAGCACCAGAATAAAATCGCGTAAAATCGTCTTGAAAAGATAAGTGCTCGCCTGCATGTTCAAAAGGCTGATTATCGCATAAATAATTGCGACAAGAACAAGTCCTTTGACAATTTGAATTCCTCTTGTTTCTTTAAGCATTTTAATTGCACTGAAAACAAGAAATGCAACAAAAGCGATATCAAGCGTATCTGTTATTATATTGTAGGAAGAAAACAGAGCCAGCAATCTGTCCCAAAGGACGCTGACATTATCAATTAAAGCATTCATATTTTTCTCCGATAATTTATTTTTTTATGATTATAACACACAAATTATATTTTATCAATAAGGCAGACGCAGTGAGCGGAAATTCCTTCTCCCCTGCCCGTGAAGCCCATTTCCTCCTCGGTAGTTGCCTTAACGCTGATGTTGTCGATTGAGGTCGAAAGAGCGGCGGCAATATTCATTCGCATTTCGGGGATATACGGCTTCATCTTCGGCCTTTGAGCAATTACAGTTGCATCAACATTGATTACCTTGTATCCGTTGTCTCTGATTCTTTCAAAAACCTTGCGAAGAAGCACAAGACTGTCCGCATCGAGGAACTGAGGATCATTATCGGGAAACATTCCGCCTATATCGCCCAATGCACAGGCGCCGAGAAGCGAATCGCTTACGGCGTGAAGAAGAACATCGGCATCAGAATGTCCCAAAAGACCTTTTTCGTACGGTATTTTTACTCCGCCGATAATTAAATCACGGCCCTCAACGAGCTTATGTACATCATATCCGTGGCCTATTCTCATATAATCTCCTCCGATTCGACAAGTTTCTTATACTCGTCATATGTAATAAATGTGTTTAAAATATCAAGCATCGCCTTTGTCGACATTCTTTCCGGCAGGTCAAGCTTTTTAAGCAAATCGGTTCTTTTCCTTTTGCTTTGAGTATCGCCTGTCAGTCCGTCGTCAAAAAAATCGTTAAGCGTAATTTTTTTTCTTTCGTTTGTTTCACTTTGAGAAACGCCTATTCCCGCTTTTTTGAAGGCTTCCTTAAGTATTTCCGCCGAAATGCCCTCAACTCCGAGCTTCCCTTCCTTTGAAGGAGAGTCCTTTCGCTTCTCTTTACCGTAAATATCGGGAATATACACGTTTGTAATATATTCCTTGGGAACAATAGAAGAAATAAAGTTTCTTATTACAAAGCCTGCGGAATCGCTGTCGGTCAGAATTGCGATTCCCTTTGTCTCGGCAAGCTTTCTGATAAGCTTCTGCTTGTCCTTATCCTTGAAAATTCCGAAGCCCTCGGTCTCGATAATAATTCCGTCGATCATTGACGAGAGCTTGATTTTATCGTATCTGCCCTCGACGATTATGACCTTATCAATTTTAATCATAATTTTTCACCGTTTGAAACAAGAAAAAGCTTTGTGATAGTTTGCTCAAGAACAAGCCTGCCGTTGACAGAGGTTGATTTTAAAAGTCTGTCGGCATCGTCAAGAACATCCAAAAATGTTCTGAGCTGAGCAATTGTATATTTGGACGCGGCTCTTGCGCCGTTTGTGAGCCTGAATTCCTTGTTGCGATAGTTGAAATCCTTGCCGGCGTCCTCGGCTCTGAATCCGCCGCTTGAATAGACCTTTGCACGGTACATATCGACATACGGAGTTATAAGCGCACCGAGAATGTTGACAGGCTCCTCTTTCATTGAAATGAGTGTGTCAAGAATATCCATCGCAAGGTCGCAGTTGCCGGAGGTCAAGGCTTTCGTAAGGTCAAAAACCCTCGCCTGAACGGTTTTTACAACAACGGCATCAATGTGCTCTTTTCCTATTTCGCCTTCTTTTTTATATGCACAGATCTTGTCAAGCTCATTGATAATAACGGTCATATCGTCACCGATAAGCGTCAGTAAATACCGTGCGTTAGACTGGGAAACAGTGCAGTTCCTTGAAGCCGCACCCTTTTCAACAAGCTTGATAAGCTGATTTAGCCCTGCGTGTTCAAAAGAAACGGAACAGCCGGCCTTATCAATCTCCGCAAGTATTTTTTTGCCCTTTGCGCTTTTCATATTGACATCGGTGCTCGGATTTGAAATCAGAATAACGGTTGTATCGGGAATATCGGAAATAAGCTTCAAAAACTTATCCGAGGTGTCGGCATTGAGACTGTCTGCGGCGAAATCTTTTATCAAGATAAGAGTTCTATCGCTCATCATCGGAAGCGCTTCCGCCGCCTGAGCAACCTCATCAAAATCGACCTCTTTGCCGTCATACTGATGGAAATTGAAGTCGGCAAATGAGGGATCGATCGCTTTTTTCCGTATGAGGGCGGTATAATGTCTTATAAGATATTTTTCGCTTCCGTAAAGAAAATACAAGCGTGCAAAATTACCCGAGCTTATTTGTTTTTTTAATTCAATTTCACTGAGCTGCGGCATTATCAACCCTCCTCAACAATTATTTTATAATTATCATCTTTTATTTTTACATCTATATTTCCGTATTTCTCCGTTGAAATCAAGCCTTTAACATTAGTTTCTCCGGCTATAAGAACTTTTTCAAAATCAGAATCTTTATACAGCTTTGTACCGATAAAAATATCGCCGCTGAGGTATTTCTCCGGAATATTCTCAATATCGTCAACGCGAAGAAGAATACAAAACTCAACGTCCTGCGAATTGCAATATACAACGCTGTAATGTGAGTTTGAAACAAATTGAGCGTTCGTATTGTCGAAAAGCCTGATTTTCGCATTCTCCGCTTTTGTGATCTTGTCCTGTGTTAACACTGATTTAAAAGAATTGTCGGCTTCGGAAACAATCACCTTTTCGGGATTATATTCCTTTATTAAGGATAAAACGCCTGACGAACAGCCGTTTTCGACATCGGCAATAATAATATCGGGTTTAATATCATCGAGAGACGATGAAATGTATTTATTATCGCTTTGAGAGCAAATCAGTGCGTTTTTACCGTTCTGCGATATCATAACGGCAACACTGTCTTCAACGTTAAGTACTCTGAAATAGGTATAGCCCGAATATTCAAAATAATAAAGCAATGTGCAAAATACGATCGTCATTGCAAGTCCGACACAGGAAGCCTTGAAAGCTTTCTTGTTCTTGAAAACGATAAATGAGCCTGCAACGATCGCATAAAACGCAATCACGCCGTAAGTCCAGAAAACATTTGATGTGTCAATCATCGCAAACGGCCAATGCGTAACATCACCGACCACTTTTATAATATATTTAGCAAAACAGCCCGTCGCGACGGCGAAAAGATTGCCTGCGCCGCCGAGAGGATAAAGCAAGGCCGTAAATCCGCCGCAGAGCATACAAAGAGATGCAACGTATGTTATTGATAGATTTGAAAAAATCGAATAGACCGAAACATAGCCGATGAACACGATTATAAAACCCAAAGATGCAACGGTTGCGCAAAATGAAACATAAACGGATTCAATAGCTGCTTTTATCAATTTCTTTATGAAACCGCCCTCAAGCAAAGGTTCAAGCTTCTTTCTCAGCCACGGATTCAGCGCAACTATTCCGAAGGTGGATGAGAACGAAAGCAGGAATCCGATATCGGCAACAATCATCGGATTTATAATTCCGAGAATAAGCGCCGCAAAGCCGAGCGAGTTAATTGCGTCAGCTTTTCTTCTGAACAAATTGCCTACGAGAATAACCAAGAGCATAATTCCCGCTCTGCAAACCGACGGTGAAAAGCCGGTCACACCCATAAAGAAAAGAGTAAAAGCAATACCAACTGCGGAATTGAGTCTTTTTCTTACGCCGAAAAGCTCAAGAATCTCATAAAATCCCATTATCCAAACGGAAAGGTGCATACCCGAAACAGCGAACACCGGTGCGACTCCCGCCGCTCTGATATTTCCGAGAAGCTCGTTTGATATATAATCCTTATTGCCTGTCAACATTCCGACGGTCACTGCGCCGCAGTCATTCGGGAGCTTGTCGAGGATTCTGCCCTCAACGGTCTTTCTGAACTGTAATAAATGATAGCCAAGCGGCTTGCTTTCGAGCTTTATTATTTCAATCGGATAACCGTCATAATTGCTGACATAACCTCCGAGAAAAATGCCTTTTGAATGATAATAAAGCTTTATATCTCTTGAAAACGAACCGATTTCATAAAGATTGACCTTCAGCTTAATCTTATCATACGGCTCCGTATCAATGAACTGCGAAGCGGAAAGCCTGAGCTTCACCTCAAAATTCACACCGTCAATCTTCTCGGTTTTAACTGTGTAATAATACCGTGAATTTTTAAATTCAGGCTCGTCAAGAACTGTCGCCTCAATAACGGATTCATTGTCCGTCAGGCTGTCGGCATAGGAAATCTTATAGTCGCTGAGCACCTCGAAGGAAACTCCCGAAAGAATGAGCGCCGCCGCAATAAAGAAAGGCGTAACACGCTCACGGAGTTCGCCTATCGCAAGAGTTAACAGAAGTATTACAATGCCTGCACCTATTGAAACGAATGAAAATCTGTCATCAAAATAGGTGCAGAGAAACAGAACCGATAATGACGAAAAGCCCATGATTGCCATGGGCCTGTATTTTAAAGTCATTTAAAGATAAGCGGAAGCTTCTCAAGGAAAACAATGTCGGTTCTGTCGGCAGCGTCGCCCTCGGCAAGAACAGCCGCCTTGGCAACGATATTAACATCGAACTTGTTTACAAGCTCCTCAACGGATTCAAGTGACTTGCCCGTTGAAATAACGTCGTCGAGAATAACGATTTTCTTTCCTCTTATCTGCTCGCCGTCGGCACCGTCAAGAATGAGCTTCTGTTCGGTTGCCGTTGTGATAGATTTAACGGATACAGAAACGGGATTTTGCATATAAAGCTTCTCTTTTTTGCGAACAACAAAATATTTTTTGCCGCTCTGACGTGACATTTCATATGCAAGAGGTATGCTCTTAGCTTCGGGAGTTACGATAAAATCAAACTCGGGAAGTTTCTTGAGAAGCTCCGAAGCTGCGGCAACGGTCAGTTCAACATCGCCGAAAATTATAAAGCCGGCGATTGAAACGCTTTCATTAAGCGGACAAACGGGAAGCTCTCTTTCGAGTCCCGCAATTTTCATTTTGTAAGTTTCTGACATTTATAATACTTCCTTTCAAGCTTTTGACAAAAAATTATTTGCAATAATTGTTTCGTTTATCAGCCTGCCGGCCAGCCGAATTCTCTGCCGCCCATAAGGTGAAAATGAAGATGCTTTACAGTCTGACCAGCGATATCGCCGCAGTTGTTGACAATTCTGAAGCCGTCGTCAAGGCCTTCCTGCTTTGCAATTTTAGCCGCAACCTCAAAGATATGAGCCACAACATCACTGTTGCTCTCGTCGATCTCGGCTGCCGACTTGATATGTTGCTTCGGGATAATAAGAATATGTGTCGGTGCCTGAGGTGCGATATCACGGAATGCAAAAACCCGATCGTCCTCATAGACCTTGTCCGAAGGAATTTCCCCATTGATTATTTTGCAAAAAAGACAATCCATAACTATGCCTCCTAAATTTATTTTATAAAAAATTTAACGATATCGGCAACCGATGCGATTGCTTCATCAACCTTATCTATATCCTTTGCGCCTGCCATTGCGAAATCTGGCTTTCCGCCGCCGTTTCCGCCTGCTAACTTTGCAACGGCACGAACAACGTCACCTGCTTTAACTCCGCTCTTGACAGCCTCGGGAGCGCAACAAGCGGCAAAATTAGCCGAGCCTTTTTCTTTATTCACAGCGCCGAATACGGCAACGATGTTGTCTCCCTCGGCCTTTGCCTTGTCGGAAAGCTGACGAAGCTCGTCAACGGTTACTTCACCTGCATTTGCGGCGATAACCTTGAGTGTACCGACCTCAACGGCATTGTCAAAGAGACTGCCCGAACGCATTTCGGTAAGCTGAGCGGTAAGGGCTTCGATTTCCCTGTCCTTCTCTTTAAGCTCATTTGAAAGCGAAACGGCTTTCTTTTCGATATCCGAGGGATTGGCAACCTTGAGTGCCGCAGCAGTGCCGAAAATCTTTGAATTGAGCGAGTCGATATAATTAAGAACTCCCGTACCTGTTACCGCTTCGATACGTCTTACGCCTGCGGCAACCGAGGTTTCGGTAATAATCTTGAAAAGTCCGAGCTTGCCCGTGTTTGAAACATGAGTTCCGCCGCAAAGCTCAGTCGAGAAATCTCCGGCCTTGACAACACGTACAACGTCGCCGTACTTCTCTCCGAAAAGAGCCATTGCTCCCGTTTTCTTAGCTTCTTCTATCGGCATCTCGGTCATTGTGACGCTCTCAGCCGAGAGAATAATATTATTAACCTCGTTTTCAACCGTTTTCAGCTCATCGGATGTCATAGCCGAGAAATGAGAAAAGTCAAAACGAACAGTGTTTTCGTTAACAAGCTGACCTGCCTGCTCAACGTGCGAGCCGAGTGTTTTCCTCAAAGCCGCCTGAAGAAGATGCGCCGCCGTGTGGTTTCTTGCAATTGCGTCTCTCCTCTGAGAGTCGATGGCAGTCTTTATGCTGTCGCCTGTTTTGGCGTTGTCTCCGTCGATAATTCTTCCGTAATGAAGAATTACGCCGTCATTGGTCTTTGTTGTGTTCTCAACCTCAAAAGTGAAGCCGTCGCCGTAGATATAGCCTGTGTCGCCTACCTGTCCGCCGCTTTCGGCATAGAAGGAGGTCTTGTCCGCTACAAGGAATGAATCTGCACCGTTCTCAAGCACGTCACATCTGATACCGTCCGTGATAAAAGCAATTATATTGCCCTCGGCTTCGTAAGAATCGTAGCCCTTGAACTCGGTCTTTGCAATACCCTTTGTAACGACGCCCGTATCATTCCAGCCCTCGGCGCCTGCGCCCTTGTGAGCGTCACGCGAACGCTTGCGCTGAACGAGAACAAGCTCCTTGAATTTATCCTCGTCAACGGTCATGCCCTTTTCCTCAAGTATTTCCTTTGTGAGATCTATCGGGAATCCGAATGTGTCCTGAAGCTTAAATGCGTCCTCGGCACTCAGCTCCTTTGACTTAGAATCCTCAATCATTTTTGAGAGAACGTCTAGGCCTGCGTCGATCGTTCTGTTAAAGCTCTCCTCCTCGGTCGAGATAACGTTAACAATGAAGTCACGCTTTTCGACAAGGTTCGGATAAGCATTCTTATTTTCATTGATGACCGTGTCGGCAACCTCGGAGAGGAAAGGCCTGTTGATGCCGAGCAATCTGCCGTGTCTTGCAGCCCTTCTGAGCAAACGGCGAAGAACATAGCCTCTGCCGCTGTTTGAAGGCATAACGCCGTCGCCGATCATAAAGGTTGTCGAACGTATATGGTCCGTGATAACACGAAGCGAAACGTCGCTCTTTTCGTCGGTGTGATATTCAACGCCGGCGATTTTTGCAATGTGTTTCATAATGTTCTGGATTGTGTCAACCTCAAAAAGATTGTCAACATTCTGAGCAATACAGGCAAGCCTTTCAAGACCCATGCCTGTGTCAATATTGGGATGGGCAAGCGGAGTATAATGATTGTGTCCGTCGTTCTCAAACTGAGTGAAAACGAGGTTCCAGAACTCAACATATCTGTCGCACTCGCAGCCTACCTTACAATCCGGCTTTCCGCAGCCGTGCTCGGGTCCTCTGTCGTAATAAATCTCCGAGCAAGGGCCGCAAGGACCTGCTCCGTGCTCCCAGAAGTTATCCTCCTTGCCGAAGCGAACCATGTGGCTCTCCTGTACGCCTATCTCCTTTGTCCAGATGTCATAAGCCTCGTCATCATCGAGATAAACGCTTATATAGAGCCTTTCGGGATCCATCTCAATTACCTTGGTGCAGAATTCCCATGCCCATGTAATGGCATCATGCTTAAAATAATCGCCGAAGGAGAAATTGCCGAGCATTTCAAAATATGTTCCGTGACGTGCGGTTTTTCCGACATTCTCGATATCGGGCGTTCTGATACATTTCTGACATGTTGTAACTCTCGTTCTCGGCGGGGTGATCTCACCCGTAAAATATTTTTTCATCGGCGACATTCCTGCGTTGATAAGCAGAAGGCTTTTGTCGCCCTGCGGAATAAGAGAAAAGCTCGGGAGTCTCAAATGACCCTTGCTCTCGTAAAACGAAAGAAATTTTTCTCTTAATTCGTTAAGTCCTGTCCATTCCATAAATACAACTCCCTGTAAATTGAGTTAATAACTAATTTATTATTATATGCTTTGCGGCATATTAAAGTCAATCACATTTTGTAAATTCCTTTGAATTTGATTCAAAAACTATCGTTCCGAGCAAATCGGTGCGGAAATATTCTATCCCCATACTTTCAAAGCGTTTTGTAACGGCACGGTGCGGATGTCCGTAATCGTTATTCAATCCGCAGCAGATAACGGCATATTTCGGATTGACGGCTTTCAGCCACTTCTCACTCGATGAGGTCTTGCTGCCGTGATGGCCGACATTGAGGATCGTTGCGGAATAATCAACATTCTTCTGCAGCAGGTCTTTTTCAACCGTTGCGGATGCATCTCCCATGAACATAACCGATGTATCGCCGTAGCTGACTCTCGTGACCGCCGACATATCATTCAAATCGTCATAATCATGCAGCGGTGCAAAAATTTCCACGGTCATTTCACCGTAGGAAAAGGTCTCGCCCGGTTCGGCGGCTATAACATTCTCGGCATTATCCGAAACGGCTGTCAGGAACTTTTCATAAATCCTGCTTGTCGGAATAATCTTCTCGGGAATCTCAGGCATGATAAAATCCTTGATTTTAAATTCATAAAGCAGCTTTGTCATCGCGCCCATGTGGTCGGAATGAGGATGAGTGACAAGAACACAGTCAAGCGTATCAATGTTGAGATTCTTTATGTAGCCGATGACGGTCTGAGCCGCTCCGACCTCGCCCGAATCGACAAGTATTGTTTTGCCGCCGCATCTGAGCAGTGTGCAATTACCCTGTCCGACATCAATGAAGCTGACGTACATCTTATCGGGATTGCTCTGCTCTGTGTTCCTCAGTCCGGCTTCATCATAAATATCCTTGAAGTCACCGAAAAACCGTGAGCCGAGCACCGAAAGAACGGCAATAATCAAAACGATGATTCCCGTTACAGCTTTCGTGTTAATATTTTTTCTTCTTTTTTTCATATCTCTTACCGTCGCCGAAGCTGTTCTTTGAGACTCTGACTGCGTTTGTACGCTTCGGTGCAATCAGGCACTTCTCGGAATAGCCTATCAAATCGTGTCTGCCGGCTTTTCTGAGCGCTTCCTCGCAAAGATCCCTGTTTTTCGGATCATAATATTGCAAAAGCGCACGCTGCAAGGCTTTGTCGTGCGGAGTTTTGGCAACATAGACATCTTTCATTGTGTATGGGTCAAGTCCCGTGTAGAACATACAGGTTGAAATTGTACCCGGTGTGGGATAAAAGTCCTGAACCTGCTCGGGGCGAATATGTCTTTTCTTCAGGAATACCGCCAGTTCAACCGCATCCTTTAAGGTTGATCCGGGATGAGACGACATGAGATAAGGAACAAGGTACTGCTCCTTGCCGACGGAATTTGTTATTTCAAAATATTTCTTTGAAAACTCTATATATGCCTCAATATGAGGCTTGCCCATCTTATCAAGAACCGCCGCCGAGCAATGCTCGGGAGCTACCTTGAGCTGGCCGCTGACATGATATTTAACAAGCTCACGGAAAAATGTATCGTCCGGGTCTTTAAGCATATAATCATATCTTATTCCCGAGCGAATGAACACCTTTTTGACCTTCGGCAGTTCGCGAACGGATCTAAGAATATCAAGATATTCGCTGTGGTCGGCTTTCAAAGCCTTGCAAGGTGTCGGTGCAAGGCACTTTTTGCCCTTACAAAGACCCTTTTCAAGCTGAACGAGACAGCTTGTGCGCCTAAAGTTCGCAGTCGGGCCGCCTATATCGTGAATGTAGCCTTTAAAATTCGGCTTTTCTGTAAGCATTTTCGCTTCTTTGATAATAGATTCCTTGCTTCTTGTCGTAACAAATCTGCCCTGATGAAACGCTATCGAGCAGAAGTTACATGCGCCGAAGCAGCCTCGGTTATGTGTAATGGAAAATTCAACCTCTTCAATCGCAGGAACACCGCCCATTTTTTCATAGCACGGGTGATATGTCCTCTCATAAGGAAGCGAGTAAACCCAGTCCATCTCCTCCTGAGTTAGCGGAGGCATAGGCGGATTCTGCACAAGCATTTTGTTGCCGTGGCGCTGTTTAATCAGCTTTCCTCGTATATGATCCTGCTCGTCCTGTTCGATTCGGCAGGAAACCGCATATTCCTTTTTGCTCTTGCAAACGTTTTCAAAGGACGGACATTCTGCGCCGTAAAGCGGAGTTTCCCGCACGTCGCAGGCGTAGCAGGTTCCCCTGACATCCGTAATGGAGCTTATCGGCTCGCCGTTGGAAAGTCTGCGGCAAATTTCAATTGTTTGATTCTCGCCCATTCCGTAAGAAATGAGGTCGGCCTGCGAATCAAAAAGAATACTCCTTCTTATTTTATCGTCCCAGTAGTCATAATGTGCAAAGCGGCGAAGCGACGCTTCAAGTCCGCCGATTATGATGGGAACATCGCCGTAAAGCTCCCTGATCTTGTTGCAATAAACAATTACGGCTCTGTCGGGTCTTAAGCCCATAACTTTTCCCGGGGAATATGCGTCCTGACTTCGATGCTTTTTTGCCGCCGTGTAATGAGCGACCATTGAATCAATGTTTCCCGAGGAAACCATGAAGCCGAGCTTCGGTCTGCCGAAGCGGAGAAAATCATCGTTTTTTCTCCAATCGGGCTGGCTGAGGAAAGCAACTCTGTAACCCTCCGCCTCCATTACTCTTGTAATTATAGCCGCACCGAAGCTGGGATGGTCAACGTATGCATCGCCCGAAACATAGACAAAATCTACCCCGTCCCATCCTCTTTCTTTAACTTCTTCTGCGGTTATCGGTAAAAACATGATTTACTCCTCATCGTCTTCTTCATATGCATCCGTCTCAATCGGATTTTCAATCGGAGCGGAAGCGTTTCCGAGGGCGTTCATCTCAATCCACTGCTGTTTGGATATAAGAACCTTTCTCGGTTTACTGCCCTCGAACGGGCCTACTATTCCCCTCTGTTCAAGCTCATCAATGATTCTTGCAGCACGGGCATAGCCTAATTTCAATTTACGTTGCAATAGCGTTGTTGATGCCATCTGAGCCTCAACGACGACCTCTATCGCCTTTGGTATCATCTCGTCGCCGCCCTCGCCGGAATCACCGTCAGACGACGATGAAGCGGAAGGTTTCTTCTCTATAACGGCCTGACGCTCGATCTCTTCCATAACTTTTTCGTCATATTTCTTTTCTTCGCCCTGGGTCTTTATGAATTTAACAACGCTTTCAACCTCTTCATCGGAGAGGAAACAGCCTTGAACTCGAATAGGCTTTGAAACACCGACGGGGCTGAACAGCATATCGCCGTAGCCCAAAAGCTTCTCGGCACCTGCCGTGTCAATAATCGTTCTTGAATCAACCTGTGACGAAACCGAAAGTGCGATTCGGCTCGGTATATTCGCCTTGATTATACCCGTAATAACGTTAACGGAAGGTCTCTGCGTAGCAATAACAAGGTGCATACCTGCCGCACGTGCCATCTGAGCAAGACGGCAAATAGAATCCTCAACCTCATTCGGCGCAGCCATCATAAGGTCGGATAACTCGTCAATAAAAATAACGATATGCGGCATGGGTGTAAGCGTTTCGCTCGTTGCTGCAAGCTTGTTATATCCTTTGATATCTCTGACGGCATTTTCGGAGAACATCTTATATCTTTGAAGCATTTCGGTAACAGCCCAGCCAAGTGCGCCTGCCGCCTTTCTCGGGTCGGAAACAACGGGAACGAGAAGATGCGGAATTCCGTTATAAACGGTAAATTCTACCTGCTTCGGGTCAATCATTAAAAGCTTGACTTCATCGGGATTTGAATTATAAAGTATGCTGACAATCATTGCGTTAAGACAAACCGATTTACCTGAACCCGTAGTACCTGCAATGAGCAAATGCGGCATCTTGGCAATGTCGGCACAAATCGTATTGCCGGTGATATCCTTGCCGAGTCCCACGTTCAGCTTGCTTTTCGCATTTTTGTAAACAGGTGTTTCGATAATCTCCCTGAGTGAAACCGTTGCCCTGTTCTTGTTCGGAATTTCAATTCCGATAGCCGACTTATTGGGAATCGGAGCCTCGATACGAACACCGGACGAAGCGAGAGCAAGGGCTATATCGTCGGCAAGACTTGTGATCTTGCTGATTTTAACGCCTGCCGCCGGCTGTAATTCATAACGTGTAACGGACGGACCGCGGCAGATATCGACGATTTTTGTCGAAACTCCGAAGCTGTTGAGCGTTTCAACCAGCTTAGTTGCGTTGTTTTTCAGCTCCTCCTCATAGTTCATTGCCCCGGCATTATTTGCATATTTCAGGCACTCGATCGGAGGCTTTTGATAGGTATGGAACACCTGAACGGGTTCGTCGGTTTTTCCTGCCTTTGTATCCTTTTTAGGTTCTGTCTTTTCTTTTTCGGCAGGCTTGTCCTTAGGCTTGACGGAGCTGTTGACCTTTTTAATTATCTCGTCAAGCGGCAAAGCGGGATCCGCAGCGGAAATTTCCGGTTCGGGCTTAACATCGACAAAGGGCTTCGGAGACTTACTTCTCGGCGTAATGTCCTTTTTCTCGGCGTTTCCGACAAGCTCCTCTATATACATTCCGTCGTCCTCGGGAGAACCGTATGCCTCGGGGCCTATATCGACAGGAACATATTTCTTTTTCTTTCTGATAAAAGAAGCGCTGTCGTCGGAGTCGTCCTCTTCAACCCTCTCCTGCCGTTTTACTTTTGCGGAATCAATTCTTTCCTTAATGAAAATATACACACCCAAAAGTGTGCTGCCCGTTACAAACATAAGCGTTGCTATAAGAAGGATAATAAGCACAATTGCGGCAGCGGTTTTGCCGAAAAGCATTTCCGGTAATCCGCCGAAAATCGCGCCTATAATGCCGCCGCTTCCTACTGTCACGGTGTCCTTCAAATTCCATACATATTCGATTTGATCTTTTAAATCACCCGAATCGACAGCATCGGAGAAAACGTGGACAATACCCGAAAGCATTCCCGTTGCGAGTGATGCACCGATAAGCCTGCCTCTGAGCGACTTAATGGCATTTGCGCTCTTATCCGAAGCAAGCATAACGATTATATAAATCAGCATCAGCGGCCAAACATAAGCGCAGATGCCCGCAATCCCGAAAATAAATTCGTGAAATGCAAGCCATACCCTTTCGCCTTTTATAAATGTTGCCGCAAGAAGAATTGCCGCCACAGCAGAGAGAATTATTGCCGCGCGCTGACGGATAACCGCCGCCGAAACTCTGTTCTCGTTCTTAGACGAGGCTTTTTTATTTTCGGCAGGCGCTTTAGTCTGTTTTCTGACAGGCTGAGTCGGTGCCGGGCCTTTCTTTTGCTGCAAAGTATTCTTCTGTTTTGAAGAAGCTGTTTTCTTCTTGGCTGACGACGTATTCTTTTTCTTGTTATTATTATTTGCCGCCATGTTACCCTCCGTAATATATTAAATATATAAAAATATATATTAAGCGATAATAGCCCAATATCTTGTATATAATACCATTTTTCGCTACAAATATCAATAACTTTATTGATTTTTTTTGATAGATTGTATATAATTGATAAAACAAATGAAGGAGTGGCATTATGAACTATACTTTAAATAATAATTCGATCGGCATTTCGGTTAAAAAATACGGCGCAGAGCTTTCCTCGTTCAAATCGCTCGACACATCAATCGAGTACCTTTGGCAGGGCAATCCCGACGTTTGGTACGGTCAGTCCCCTATTCTCTTCCCGATTGTAGGTACATTGCTTGACAACAAGTGCAGAATCGACGGCAAGGAATATGAGATGTTCCGCCACGGAATTGCAAGAAAAAGAGATTTTGAGCTTAAAGAGCAGGGCGAGGATCACCTCACGCTTACCCAAAGCTGGAATGACGAATCCCTTGAACGTTATCCGTTCAAATATATTTTCGACATTGAATTTAAGCTTGACGGCAAGAAATTGACAGTAACCCACACAATTAAAAATGCCGACGATAAAATTATGTATTTTTCGATCGGCGCTCACCCGGGATTCAATTGTAAAATCGGCGACAGATTGTCATTTGCAAAGCCTGAGACTCTTGTTTGCGAAAAAATTGATACAGATTCAATTCTCGACGGCAAGCATTATCCGACGTTGAATAATGAAACAGATATTGTTATCACAAAGGACATTTTTGACGGCGACGCACTCATTCTTTCGGGAATGAAGTCGGATACGGTTTACCTCGAGAGCGATTTGCGTCCTCAAAAAATTAAATTCAACTTCGGCAAGGCTCCCGTCCTCGGAATATGGGCAAAGCCGGGCGCAGAATATGTCTGCATCGAACCCTGGTACGGAATAAACGATTCAAGAGAGGTTAAAGACGATTTCTCACAGAAACGTCTCATTCAGAAGCTTGAACCCGGTGAAGAATTCGTATTCCCGTGGAGCGCAGAAATTATTGAGTAAAATATAAATTCACATGTAAAATCAAAATAAAATAACTGCCGCATTCAGGTTTATCCCAATGCGGCAGCTTTTTATTTTATGTATTCGACTTTAATGCTGTTTTCCTTTGCAAAGCTTTCGGCTTTCGAGCCTGCTCTTACTCGGAGGACAAGATCCTTGCTGTTTGTGCCGTCGGACTGTATAAAAGCGCTTTTGTCAATAACCTTAACGGATTCGGGAATTGTAACGGTTTTGACTCCGGATTTTGTAATAATAACCGAACCGATCTGAGTAACGGAATCGGGAATGTTCAACTCCTTAAGTCCGGTACAAAGTACAAACATACCCTGCGGAATTGACTTCACCTTATTTGAAAAATTGAAGCCTGTAAGCGTGGGGCAGTTATAAAAAGCAAGCGAATTGATTGTTTCGACCTCGCTCGGGCAGGTATAATTGCCTAGCTTTGCATAAGGCAATGCAAAATAAAGTGTTTTCATATCCGCCGAGAGGAGAACACCGTCCTTGATGACAAAGTTTCCGCCGTCCTCAAGCTCAACATTTTTAAGCGACGTACATCCGGCAAAAACACTTCCGCCGAGCTTTTCAAGGCTTTTCGGAAGCTTGATTTCTTCAAGCGACGTACAATCGTTAAAGCTGCCCTCGTCAATATTAAGTATTGATTTTCCGAGCTTAACGGTTTTAAGTGATTTGCAGCCTCTGAAAGCGCTCTTTCCGATATAGGTCACATTATCACCTATCTCAATCGAGGTAATATCGCTCTCCTCAAAAGCCGAGGTGTCTATCTGCGTAACTTTTTTTCCTCTGAGCTTTGAAGGGATTGTAATATCCTTGCTTTCGTCCTTGTATCCTGTAATCATTACCGTGCCTTTTTCCGTGCCGTCAATATATTCAAATTGCGACTTATCCCATTTGAAATAAATCAGAAACGCCGACGTGCCGACAATAATTACGGCAAGCGTAAAGCAAAGAACTTTAATTGCATTTTTCATATTGTTTCACCTTATTTAAACATATAAACTCTGACTTCATACGGCTTTGTTACAAACCCGTTGTTGACAATCCTGTTATCGGAATAATTTGAAAGAACAAGCTTTCCTTTTGAAAGATCATAACCCTTAGGAGCTTTAAATTTAACAGAACCTTCCTTAAATGAGCAAACAACGAGAACTCTTTCGTTTTTGAGAACTCTTTCATAGGTATAAAGGAAAGGATTGAGATGATCGTACTCCTTATATTTTCCGTATATGAGGACTTCATTTTCTTTTCTGAGCCTGATAAGCTTTTTGTAAAAATTAAGAATCGAGTCGGGATTTTTAAGGTCGTCCTCAACATTGATTTCTTTATAATTCGGATTTATATTGAACCAAGGCTTGCCGGTTGTGAAGCCTGCATTCTCCGCCTCGGACCACTGAACGGGCGTTCTGGAATTCTCACGGCTTACGTCCTTTGCGAGCTTCAAAAATCTCTTTTCGCTGTAGCCGAGCTTCTTGAAAATGCGCCAGTTATTGAAGGTCATAACATCCTTGCAGTCCGAAAGCTTATCAAGAAGGATATTCGTCATGCCGATTTCCTGACCCTGATAAATAAACGGTGTTCCGCAAAGAAGGAAGTACATCGCCGCAAGCATTTTACCGCTTTCAACACGGTAATTTATATTGCCGTAACGCTCAATAATTCTCGCATGGTCGTGATTTTCGATATAAAGGCAGTTCCAGCCCTTGCCATACAAACCATATTGCCATTTTGAAAGCGTTGATTTAAGCTTTATGAGATTGAACGGCGTTTTGACCCAGTCAACCATGAAACAGTTGGCGTTCATGTGCTCGAACGATATCATCATATTAAGCTTCTGATTCGGACCCTCGGTAACAAAATCCTTCGCCATCTTAATATCCGACATCGGGCCTTCGCCGACTGTAAAGCAATCGTAATGATCGTAAACATCACGCTTAAATTCATCAAGATATTCCTCAAGATGCGGCCCGTGCTTATAATGCTCAACACCCGTTGCAACGGGAAGCGGGATACCGTCGGGCAAGCCCTCACGCTTGGAAATAAACGTTATAACGTCCTCACGGAAGCCGTCAACGCCCATATCAAGCCAATATCGCATGATATCCTTGACTTCCTGTCTGACCTTCGGGTTATCCATGTTTAGGTCGGGCTGTTTTTTTGCGAAAACATGAAGATAATATTCGTCAATATCGGGATTATACTCCCATGCTCCGCCTTCAAAGGTGGAAAGCCAGTTGTTAGGCGGCTTATTGCCCTTACCCTTGCGCCATATGTAGTAATCGTGATAAGGATTATCAACGCTCTTTGCGCTCTCCTTGAACCATTCGTGCTCATCGGAGGTATGATTGACAACGAGATCCATAAAAACTCTCATTCCCCGCTCATGCGCTCCTTCAAGAATTTTCTTGAAATCGTCAAGGGTGCCGAATTCGGGATTGATATTTCTGTAATCGGAAATATCGTAGCCGTAGTCCGCATTGGGCGTGGGATATATCGGTGAAAACCAAATTCCGTCAACGCCGAGCTCCTTGAGATAGTCGAGCTTTGAATAAACGCCAGGAAGGTCACCTATGCCGTCTCCGTTGCTGTCACAGAAGCTTCTCGTCCAGATTTGATAAACGCACATTTCTTTGTACCATGTTTTTTTGATATCAGCCATGTAATCACCCCGATTTTTGTTTTATTATAACATAACCGCGTCATAATGGCAACAAAAAAATGGCTGAACATGTCAGCCATTTGTGTTTTGATATTGCAAATCGTCATACATCGCCGATTTTGGCTTTGCATTTGATTTTTCCGGATGATAAAACCAAAGCGTAAACCAACTGTGAAGCCTTAAGCCCTCGACCCAGTGTCTCGGAAATCCGCCGCTCTCGGCGCAAAGAAAGGTTTCGTCTGACATACGCAGAAAGGCATGCTTAACTCTGCCGCCGCAAAGCTCACTGAGAGTATCAACACAGATTTGTTTATCGTTCATATTATTCTCTCTTGTAACTTTGTTAACTTTAAACGGGTTCACATGAACACCTTCTTTCTTGATAATGCATGGATTTTATAATTATTTTATCACTTAAGCAAAATATATTCAAATAAATTTTCAAAAATAAAAAATAAAGAAAAAACTTTCTATCCTCTTCACAAATGAAACAAAATATATTATAATTCACTTATACATTTTGTTGGAGGTAATGACATGAAAATGGTAATTTTGGACGCATATACATCAAACCCGGGTGATCTCAGTTGGGAAAACTTTAAAAAGCTCGGCGAGCTTTGCGTATATGACAGAACATCGCATGACGAAATACTTGAAAGATGCAAGGACGCCGATATAATTCTTGATAACAAAGTCGTACTCGACGATGAGATAATCTCTCAGCTTCCTAAGCTCAAATATATCGGAATTCTTGCAACGGGATATAATATAGTAGATATCGAATCCGCAAAAAGGCACGGCGTTACCGTCTGCAACGTTCCGACATATTCGACCTCGGCCGTCGCTCAGCTCACCTTTGCGCTGATTCTCGAATTTTATAACAGAGTCGCCGTTCACGATAAAGCCGTTCATGACGGTGAATGGGCTTCGTGTAAGGATTTCTGTTTCCAAAAGACTCCGCTTATCGAGCTTTCCGGTAAAACCATCGGTATAGTCGGCTTTGGAAAGATCGGCAATGAGGTTGCCAAGATCGCCGACGCATTCGGAATGAATATTCTTTGCAACGTTCACCGAGTCAAGCCTCAGCCCGAATATAAGAATTTTAAATTCGTATCTCTTGACGAGCTTGCAAAAAAGAGCGATATAATCTCATTCCACTGTCCGCTGACCGATGAAACAAAGGGTATTGTTAATTACGACTTCATCTCCAAAATGAAGAGCAACGCAATTATAATAAATACGGCAAGAGGACCAATCATCGACGAAGCGACACTTGCCGATGCGCTCAACAGCGGCAAAATCGCCGGTGCGGCGGTTGACGTTCTCTCATGTGAGCCACCGAAAGCTGACAATCCTCTGCTCTCGTGCAAGAATTGTATTATCACTCCCCATATCGCATGGGCAGGCTACGAAACGAGAGTACGGCTTCTCGACGTCGTTTATTCCAATCTCAAGGCTTTTCTTGACGGCTCGCCCGTAAATGTAGTCAATAAATAATTTACGACCTCCCCTGCGGAGGTCTTTTTCTTATAAACTATTGCTCATAAATCTCGTCCGTTCCTCATAAGTATTAACAAAAAACATTGAACCTGAACGGAGGAGAAAAAATGTCATCTGCAAGTACAAGCATTTACAAAGACATTCAGACAAGAACGGGCGGCGACATCTATATCGGTGTCGTCGGACCGGTCAGAACAGGAAAATCAACTTTTATAAAAAGATTTATGGATTCGCTTGTTATCCCTAATATTGAAGATTCAAGCAAAAAAGAAAGAGCGACAGATGAGCTGCCGCAATCTGCTTCCGGAAGAACGATAATGACGACGGAGCCTAAGTTTATTCCCGAAAATGCCGTTGAAATCAATCTTCCCGACAATGCACATTTCAGCGTCAGAATGATTGACTGCGTAGGATATATAGTTCCGAGCTCACTCGGATATATTGAAAACGATCAGCCGAGAATGGTTAAAACCCCGTGGTTTGAAAAGGAAATCCCCTTTAATATGGCGGCGGAAATAGGAACGCAAAAGGTTATCACGGAGCACTCGACTATCGGCCTTGTAATAACGACTGACGGCTCCATAAGCGACATTCCAAGAGAAGAATATGCCGAAGCAGAGGAAAGAGTTATCAGTGAACTAAAAGAACTCAACAAGCCGTTTATAGTTCTTCTCAACAGCACCGATCCCGACAGCGAGGCTGCGAGAAAAATGGGATGTGAGCTTTCAAATAAGTATAACGTCCCGGTCATGCCTGTCAACTGCCTTGAGCTTGACGAGGAAAAAATTAAATCGGTGCTTGCTCAGATACTTTTTGAATTTCCGATTCAGGAGGTATGTATTGAGCTGCCCGGCTGGGTGACGTCGCTTGAAAAAACTCACTGGCTGAAGCGTGATATATTTGATTATATTAAAAAAGAAGCGTCCGCTCTGAGCAGAATAAGAGATGTCAACTCATTCTCCGCAAGCCTTAACAGATGCAAATATCTCGGCAAAACAACCATGAAAAATCTCGATCTTTCCGACGGAAGCGCTGTCATTTGTGCGAATGTAGAAAGCAGTATGTTCTACAAAATCCTTGCGGAAAAGACAAAGCTTGACATTGAGAACGAGGAAGACCTGATGAGCTGTATAGGCGAGCTTGCCGAAACGAAAAAATCATATGACAGAATTAAAAATGCTCTTGATGAGGTCGAGGCGACGGGCTACGGAATCGTCATGCCGACTATGGATGAGTTGCATCTTGAAGAACCCGAGATAATGAAGCAGGGCGGAAAATACGGAGTTCGGCTCAAGGCCTCCGCTCCGTCAATTCATATGATGAAGGTCAATACAAATACCGAGGTTGCACCTCTCGTCGGCAGCGAATCTCAGTCTGAGGATTTGGTAATGTATCTTCTGAAAGAATTTGAAGAAAATCCGACGCAAATATGGGAGTCAAATATTTTCGGAAAATCATTGCATGAGCTTGTCAACGAAGGCCTTCACAACAAGCTTTTCAGGATGCCTACAGATGCCAGAATGAAGCTTCAGGAAACACTTGAAAAGGTAATCAACGAGGGTTGCAGCGGTTTAATTTGCATAATTTTATAACATATTTTTTGTTGACAATCACGAAAATGGTAGTATAATTAAACATGAACAAAATTTAACGATTGTTTAAATTATCAAAGGAAGTATTTTTATGGATTTTGACGTGTTGAAAATTCTATATTACCTTGCCGTAATTCTGCTTGCAACAAAGGGCATGGGAATTCTTTCGAGAATGCTCGGCCTTCCGCAGGTTGTCGGTATGGTAATTGCCGGTCTGCTTATCGGACCCGCCATATTCAGTCAGATCGACGCCATAAGCTTTAACGGCATAATCAATCCGACTCAGGAGGAAATGGACGTTCTGAAAACATTTTCGCAAATCGGCGTTATTCTCATTCTCTTTTCAAGCGGACTTGAGACAGACACCAAGGAGCTTAGAAAAAGCGGCTTTGCGGCAACAATGGTAGCAACGATGGGCGTTATTGTTCCGATTGCACTCGGAACGCTTGTAACAGGCTTTTTCATGGGCGGAATCGGAACGCTTAAAGAGCATGAAAACCTCATGAACGCTCTTCTTGTCGGATGTATCCTCGCCGCAACAAGTGTCGGTATTACGGTCGAAACACTTCGCGAACTCGGCAAGTTGAAAACCAAGGTCGGCACAACGATACTCAGTGCCGCAATTATTGACGATGTTCTCGGAATACTTGCATTGAGCTTGATAACAAGCTTTGACGGCGGAGGAAGTGTCGGAATGACGCTGTTGAAATCCCTCGGGTTCTTTGCTGTCGGCATCGGTCTCGGTTTCCCGATAAAATATCTTTTTGTATGGATATGCAAGCGTTATCCTCACACGAGAAGAACAAGCATTTTTGCCCTTGCGATATGCTTCCTCTACGCTTATGCGGCAGAAACATTTTTCGGTATCGCATCAATTACAGGCGCATTTCTTGCCGGAATCATGCTCAGCGGACTTAAAGATACAGACTTCGTTGACAAAAAGATTCTGACAAACGGCTATATGATCTTCTCACCGATTTTCTTTGCCTATATCGGCATAAGCGCCGATTTCAGCGCATTTAAACCGTCGGATCTTCTTTTCGGACTTGTTTTCGTTGCTGTCGGCATTATCGGAAAAATCATCGGCTGCGGTTCGGTTGCAAGGCTTTGCAAATACAGCACCCGTGATTCCGCAACAATCGGCTTCGGTATGATTGCACGAGGCGAGGTTGCGCTGGCTGTTTACACAACAGGTCATACTCTTATAAAGGACGGAGACGGAATCAATCCGCTTATTGCAACGATTATGCTTATTGTAATTTCGTCAATCCTCTGCCCGATTTTGTTAAAGCTCGTTTTCGGCTCTCATAATCACGAGGATTCTCATCCGACAAGGCTCCATGACATTCAAACTCATTCGCTTGAAGGCGGATATTGATAAAATTAACACAACAAGCTGTGAACTCTCAGTATGAATTCACAGCTCTTTTTTTATTATCATATATATAAAAATGCCGCACCAAGAATTTATCGGATACTTGGTGCGGCGAAATTTTAATTATTTATTTGTATTCGGGATAAAACTCGGGAAGGAATTCCTTATGTGCTTCCTTGAGTTCGTTGAAGCACTTAACAGCCTTGTCATAATCACCAACAAGCGGATGAATAAGAAGTCCGTTGATTGCGGCATTCTCGTTGCCTGTTGTAGCAGCCTCAACTGTGTACTTCTCATAAGCCTTAACAATTCTGATAAGGTTGATGATGTGCTTGTTGTGGAAGTCCGTAACCTTGATCGGCTTTGCGCCGTCCTTACCGATAACACACGGAGCCTCGATAACATCGTCATCCTCAAGGAAATCAAGAGTGCCGTTATTCTTAACGTTAACGACCTGAATATCTCCTACATCGTTTGCAAGCGAATTGATGAGATTAACAGCGGCAAGAGAATACTTGTGGCCGCCTCTCTTGTCAAGAAGAGCGGGCTTTACACAAAGCTCCTCATCCTGATACATCTTAAGAAGCTGCTCCTCAATCTCCATGCAAACCTGTGCTCTTGTCTTTTCGTCGTCACGCTGATGCTGCAGCTTAGCCTCACGGCAGTAGTAGTACTGAAGATATGATGACGGGATAGCGTTAACGGCCTTCAGGCAGTCAAGACCGATTCCGTCGTCCTGAATATTAGCCATAACCTTAGCCTTATAACCCTGGTTGATCATGTCTGTGATAAGCTCCTTGCCGTCCTTCTTAATAGAAGTTACCCAGCTGAGGTGGTTAAGTCCGACATAAGTAATATCAACGTCGGGACCTGTAGTCTCCTTGATATCGTCAAGCATATCAATAGGAACATTGCAAAGACCGATATTCTTAACGTTGGTGTTGTTAAGAACAAACTCGGTGATAAGGCCCGACGGGTTAGTAAAGTTGATGAGCCATGCGTCGGGGCAGATTGCTTCGATTCTGTCGCAGATGTGCTTAATCACGGGGATAGTTCTCAAAGCCTTGAACATTCCGCCGATACCGGTTGTTTCCTGACCGATAAGGTTATACTTTTTGGGGATGCTCTCATCAAGATAACGTGCATGAAGCATACCGACACGAATTTGAGTAACAACGAAGTCTGCACCCTGAAGCGCAAGATCAAGATCGTCTGTCATAACAACCTCACAGTCAACGCCTGCTTTTTTAAGCATACGAACGCAAAGATTGCCGACGATTGTACGCTTTCTCTCGTTGATATCCATAAAGGATATTTTTTTAAGCTTAAGAGAATCGGATGCCTTGAGAAATCCGTCAACAAGCTCCGGGCAATACGTGCTGCCCGAACCGATTACAGCTACAGTGATTTCTTTCATATGTAATTACCTCTCTTGTTATATATATTGCTGGAAAATCCAGTTGATACAGCCGGTTACCGGTGGCTGAGTCAGCTTAATGAATTTAAGCTTTCTTCCGCCGGCCGCCGACGCCTTTTCCATAAGTGCTTTAATATAAATTTCCGACGGGAGCTTAGTATGAATTGAGCCCGAAAGAACGACCTCAACAACATCGTCGGTAAAATTATTAGTGTTAAGATGTGCGGCAATGAGAGCGGCACCTCTTGAAGCCATTTTGTCAATTACATCAAGAACAGCTTTATCGCCCAGCTTTGCGGCATCAAAGAAGAAATCAATAAGACGCATGATAAACTTGTCCGCATCAGGATCCTCAAACCTTGAAACGAGCGAAAGAAATTCTTCCTTTGAGGAAAGCGAGTACTCATCAAAAACCATCTTGGTAACGGCAGTCTTTCTCAATCCGAGATAAACGTCGTCATAAACCATTCTGTAGGTTTCGCCCGCAATCCAATGACCGTTGCCGATATCGCCCGAAAATTCGCCGAGACCCGCAAGCTGAAGCATCTTGCCGTCGTTATCAATCGAGTTACAGCATGTTCCCGTACCGCAGTTATATCCGATAGCCGCAGCACCTGTTGAGCCTGCTTTTACAACAATGAAGCCGTCGTTATATATCTCAAACTTTTCAAGGCCGTAATCAAGAAGACGCTTTTTCATTTCGTCATGCTGGAAAGGATGGTCGATGCCTGCAAGACCCATGAGAGTAAAATCAACGTCATGAATTGAAATGTCTGCCTCGTGAAGCAGATTTTTTATACCTGCCCAGATGATATCGGCCGCTTCATCAAAACCGTTTTCCATATTCTCATGGTTGCTGCCCGGTCCCTTGACCATAGCAACGATGTTTTTCTTTTCATCAAAAAGCGCATAAGCGGTCTTGGTTCCGCCGCCGTCAATACCAATGTAGTAACTCATGTGTAACTCCTTTGTTTGAAAATTTTTGCAATCGGCAATGACACCATCATAATTGCACATATAACCTTAAATATTATACTATCTTTGCCTTTTAAAAACAATAGCTTTTTGTAAAATAATGGGTAAAAAGTACAAAAAATCAACACTGTAAAGAAAATCAGACCTTTTTCATAAGGTCAATTCCGAACTCAATTTCTGTTTCGAGGCTGCCGATATTGTAAAGCTTTTCCTGATCAGACTTACCCGTTTTATAATAATAGGGCGTCATTCTGAAAAGATTCATAATATCTTCATTGCCGTAGACAGTAATTTTTTCTTTAATTTCAACGTGTTCTTTTATTTCAAAACCGTCCGGAGCACTTCTGTCAACCTCATTAAGATAAGGCTTTTCATAAATTAAGTCTTTGAGACCCATTAAATGTCTCTCAAGAGGATAAGCTCTGAGCCGGTATCCGTTGCTTTTGAGAACTCTGTGTATCTCATCGGAATTGTGCGGCGCAAAAACCGTCATCGCTAAATCGCAATATTCATCTTCAATCGGTAAATTGAACACACTCGCAACGGCAAGCGAGATATTTTTATTGCGCTTGCTTCCCGCAATCAACGCCTGCTTTGAAATATCAATCCCGCCGTAGGCTAAATCAGGGAAAGCCTTTGCAACTCTCGAGGTGTAGAAACATTCGCCGCAGCCGAGGTCGATCAAGCGCATATTTGAAGAAGCGGTCTCCCCTATCATGCTTGTTATCTTATCTGCAAGAGAATCATAATATCCTTTGTCAAGAAAATCCGAGCGGGACTTAACCATAAGCTTATCGTCGCCATGCCTTTTTGACGAAGATTTTTGAGACTGCAAAAGATTGACATAGCCCTGTTTTGCAAGATCGAAACAATGTCCGCTTGCACAGCGCAGCGAGCCGCCGTCTTTTTCAAGGCGGCAGCCGCATACGGGACATGAAAAATTAAAACTCATATTATGCCTTCTTCAATTCATCCTCGGGTGCCTTTGCGCAAGGACATTCAATCGGCTCTTTACGGATATTAAGCGGAGCAACATATCTTACAGCATTTGTAATAACAGTTTGTACGTTTGGATTTTTAAATGTAGGATTTGTCTCATGGCCCGGCTGGAAATAGAATACCTTTCCGAGTCCTCTGTTCCATACGCAGCCGGAACGGAAAACCTCTCCGCCGCCGAACCAGCCGATAAGAACAAGCTCATCCGGATCGGGAACGTCAAATCTTTCACCGTACATTTCCTCGTGCTCAAGATAGAAATATTCACCTAAGCCCTGAGTAATAGGATGGTTAGGAGCGATATTCCAAACACGTTCTCTGTCACCCTCTCTCCACTTAAGAGAACAGGTTGTACCGAGCGTTTTGCGTAAAATCTTTGAAAAATGACCCGAATGAAGAACAATAAGACCCATTCCTCTGAGAATTCTGTCGTGAATCTTTTCAACAATCTCATCGGGAACCTTTTCATGTGCAACATGACCCCACCAGATAAGAACGTCGGTATTATCAAGAACCTCATCTTTGAGTCCGCACTCAGGCATATCGAGAGTTGTACAGGTTACGTTTATATCATCGTTTTTGCCGAGAAAGCCGGCAATACAAGCGTTTATTCCGTCAGGATAAACTGCAAGAACATTGTCCTCCTTATCCTGAACATGCTCATTCCATACGGTTACGTTAATCATTTTAACGACCTCCTTTTCCTTAAAATGATATCACATCGGCATGATAATTTCAACTGTTTTGCAATGATATTTATTGTCCGTCAATATAATTTCCGTCTCCCGAAATATACCGTAAATAATCGATCGAAACGCAATCAATTGCCGTGCCGTGAATAATTTGATGTCTGAGCATCGAACCCGCAAAACCGAAACCGAAAGGTTTAATTGTTTTATCATGGAACAACTGATAAAAGCTCCAATGTTCACTTCCCGTCGGATTCTGCCCGTTTTGCATCAAAAACCCTTCTTTTTCCGCATTTCTTAAGAAACGTTCTGCAACCGCGGTGTTTTCAAGACAAATAAAAATTTTTCCGTCATGCTCCAAAAGTTTTTCAAGTGTTCTCATAAAGAATCTCCTTTAAAATAATTATTTCAACTATAAAAAGCACGAAAAAAACGCCCGTCGGAACAACAGGCGCTTTAAAACCCATCGTTCAAGCTTTGGCACCTTACCTAAAGGCAGGTTGTCGTGCGGTCAACAAGCTTGTCTCTCGCGCACTCTTTATAGGTTGATTTTATTTAATTGTGTTCGTAGAAATATTCTTCCGCTTCTTCGTAATCAAAGAAATCGTCGTAGTGATCATAATAAAAATCTTCAGGATCGTAATAATCTGCCGCATCATACGGATCGTATTTCTTTGTTGTTGTCTTTTTAGTAGTGGTTCTTTTAGTTGTATATTTTTTTGTCGTTGTTTTCTTTGATGTTTTGCCTTCACTTCCCGATGAAGAATTTCTGCTCGGTCTCGGATAAAAACTGCTGCCCTTTGCTCCTGTGCTTCGCTTAGCCGTCGTATATTCACTTTCACTGCTTTGCGATGTGCTTCTGTACCGTGAAACAAACTCCGAATATTCCTCTTCAAACGGAATTGTTGTCGTCGGGTGCTCAATCGTATATTTATATTTTGATTAAATTTTTTTCGTCCATTTTTCAACTAAAGCTCTTTGTTTGCCGCTTAGTCTGTTATTTGCTCCATAATTCGGAAGTTCATTTCCCGCCTCAATAAATTTATCGTTTTTATAATAGGTACAGGCTTGACAAAAATCACGAAAATATTCTGTATTTTTATAATTTTTGAACTCATCGAAAACAATAGAAAATTTGGCATTTGCCGTATCAAAGTCTTCCGACATCATATCATCAACGGCTTCAATGTATTTTTTGTGATAATGTAAATTGTTATTCAGCTTGTCTCCGCCGAAATTAAAAACAAATCCAAGAGCTGCAATGAAAATGATTGCAGCTATAAGCAATTGTGACTTCTTTTCTTTTTGTTTTCATCCTTCTGTTCCACATTATTCCCTCAAATCACTTGTTCGTTGTTTGTATTTTATAATATAAATTTAAATTTGTCAAATTTTAAAGAGACTTTTTCAGTACTTTACAAAATAACACGGCGGAAAACGGGATTAACCGATTTCCGCCGTGATTTAATTTAC